>Ga0180433_10000105_pt1 | contig 135290 bp, 120 predicted proteins | sample SS_ome_8_FD_132980 | JGI IMG/M metagenome (GOLD analysis project Ga0180433, IMG submission 132980) | Hypersaline lake sediment archaeal communities from the Salton Sea, California, USA - SS_1_D_1 metaG | ecosystem: Environmental > Aquatic > Non-marine Saline and Alkaline > Hypersaline >... | reverse complement strand
TCGTTACAGAGAAGGACATCCTCGGTCAGGTCGTGGCCGAGGACATGAAACCCTCCAAGGTTAAGGTCGAGGACATAATGGTCTCCCCCATAATCACCATATCCGCGGAGGAAACCGTCTCCGATGCACTGGACAGGATGATGGAATTCGATGTAAGCCGTTTGCCGGTCATGGATGGGAACGATGTTGTGGGCATCATCTCCAAGGCCGACATATCGAATGCCAAGGAAAGAGCATACCACTCCTTCGATTCCCCCGGGCAGAACGATATCGAGGAGGAATTTCCATTCGGGCCCGCGATCTGCGAGATATGCGGGCAGCACAACACCCATCTCCGACTGGTCAACGGGCGCTACGTCTGTGACGACTGCTCGAACATAGCCGAGATGGACACCTTCTAGGACTAGATAACGGAAAACTTCAGGCCGGGGATGGCCCTGCCGTCATCGCCGACTATCCGGAAGTAGAAGCCCCAGCCTCCAACGCGATTGCAAACCTTAACGAGAACCGAAAACCTTCCGCCGGGGAGTTCCACGGAAACGCAATCATCATCGGGTTCGGCGCCCCGTACCACGTCCAGCTCGTGAACCAGCTCACCATCGATCCAGACCTTCACCCCATCATCGCTGCCCAGCAGGATTTTTCCCGTTGTTGATTTTTCAGAATGCATAAAGCAATGGGCGTATGCCAGCCTGTAGTGGGGTGGGCGAAACATCTGGCTGAGGTTCACGTGACCGGTGCTCGGTACATCGATTACCTGCCACCCGGCCTTGCCACCATCGCCATTATAGGTCGCGTCAAGGTCGATCTCCTCCTCCGGCGGGTACCTCTTTTCAAACCCGATGTTGCACTCATTGCTGAATGGACCAACCAGGTTCCACTGTCGTGGTGAACCTCTTTCGGTCAGAAAGTCAACCCACCGTCTCGACCTGATCCTTGAAACCAGATCCTGCATATCCCGGTCCGCCAGGACCTGTCCCCGCCTCAGCACAGCTATGTACTCTTCCAGGTTATCCACAACGGGCAGGGCATCGCTCTTTGAGCCGCCGTAGTGCTGCATCTCAGAGTCGTCAAGCTCCCAGAAGGTCGAGCCATGGCAGTAGATCCAGACATATCTGTCGCAGGCCATTTTCGAGACTGCGAACTGCCTCCTGAATTCCTCCACCCCGTAGTTTTCGCTTTTATCCGCCGTCGATCCGACGATCTCGTCACCGAACTTCTCGCTCTTCCCACCGTAACCGAGGAAATTTCCCCCATCGTCGAATATTTTCCTGTAGTAGCCCAGGGGCCAGAGGCCAAAGGAAATCGAGCATCTCTTCCTCCAGTAGGAGATGTACCTCTCCGGTATCAAGCCCTCGACCAGCCTGTCGAGGTCCTGCCTGTACCTGATGAGCCAGCCCGGGTCGGTTCGAGTATAGGTCGCCTCCGTAAGGATGTGAAGACCACCCGGAGCCCCTCCCTTCGCCATTCCCGTGAACATGCCCGTGAAAATATCTGATGCCAGTTTTCCATAACACTGCGGGCTCTGGGGGAGATGAAGAAGCTCCATCGATGGGAACTCCTCCAGCATGGATTCAACCATCTGAATCCCGCGAGATTCGACCCTGGATCGCAGCTCATGGAACCTGTAACCCTCCTCGTGGTAGGCCGGCCACGAGAGATCATAGATCTCGGAGATGTACTCGATATCGATTGCCATCCCGCGGAACCCTGCATCCCTGGCAAAGATCGCACCCTGCCGGAAGTTCTCCGAAAGAACCTCCCAGCCCCGGTCATCGAACCAGTCCGGGACGTGGCTGTAAAAGGCGACCTTGATGAAGTTACTATCGATCCCGTTCCCTGCACATCTATCGTTCATGCGTTTCAAGCGGTTCAGGAGCGGGTTACCATTCCCGACAATCCGCCCGTCCCCGGATTTCCAGACATCGCTGTCCCAGTTGCTCATTATCCCGGCTAACATGAAACCGCTCACGCCGATGCTGGCCCACCAACTCGCTTTTTCCTCAACGTAACCGAACGGAACAGTTGCGAATAATATGGTCCTGGGTTCAGAACCCCGCTTCTCGGTGTATTCCATCTCGATCGAAGACCATGTGGTACAGAGTGATTAATCTCTTACACATGGAGATGCATAGCCGTGTCTACCTTCTCTCCTTCAGGCCCTTGATAGCCTTATCAACAAGCCTGGACGGAACCTTCTCAAGCAGGTTGTCCCAGCCCTCTCTGTTCCTGAAAATATCCGGGTCTATGAAATTATTCATCGGGCCTTTCCTCTTCCCCTCCCGGGACACTCCGTACCAGTACATCATCAGGCCCTCCCCGTAGGCCTTCTCGTATCGGCTTACCTGGTGCCTGTGGTGCCTTCGAATGTGCTGGAAATCTCCGAAGAATGCCTTGCTCTCGATCCATATGACGTTCTCAACGCCGTTGATCTTCTGAGGTTTCTCGAAGAGGAAATCGGGTGTTGGCACCCCCTGGCCTCCCTTCAGGTCCTTTTCCGTCTTGAAATCCAGGCCTTTTTCCTGCAGCCAATCGGCCAGGAGCCTCTCCCCCTCCCTGCCGATCTCCCGGTATATCTCGAGGGACCAGGGGGAGTCCATGTAATCGAAGAGCACCACCTTCGAGACCTCCGAGGCCATTCTCCTCTGATCGCGAGGAGGTTCCCTTTTCAACTCCGATCCCATAACCATCTTCCTGAAATCGTTCTTTGGTACCCCGATCTCGGCCGAGATCAGGCGGGCGATTGCTATGGGGGAGAAGTTCTTCCTCCTGGCTATGTGGTCAACGGGCTCACCCCTTCTCCAGTGACCAGCCATTCGCCGTGCGCCTTTCTTGATCTTCCAGTAGTTGCTGATGATGTGGCGTCTGAAATCCTGGGTATGAATGGCTACTAGTACACCTGTTGGCAAATTCGTGCGTTTCTTTACAACAGGAATGTCATCTATCCATCTTATTTGCGAGGAAATGCTGTCGCAGTCCCTTTCCGTGAGTTCCTTCAATAAACCATCTTCAAGAGGTGGAATGTAGAATTCCTACCCTTTATTCTGATTATTTCTCCGTTATGGCTGCATGCCTACCAAATACACTCAGATGAGTATCAATGGGAACGGCTTATAAAAAACGTTTCCTAACTAACCCCCGAGTTCCTTGGGGAGTCCCCCTCCCAGTCCGGTTAAAAATATGCACAATAACATCCCCTCTCGGGATCCACCTCACTATTTGCCATATCCTTCCCATCAATCAAGCCTCCCTGAGGGATGAGGATAATCTTGCGGGGTACCCGCAGGTGTATAAAAAAATAGTAGAGACCGTCCGGCGGGGTTCAATTACACTCAGTGGGAAAAACCCGACCTGAAACGGAATCAGATAAGCCACTCGATTGATGATTTCATCCCGGTAATTTTATTCCTTTTTCTCCCCGTACCAACCACCGGTGATGTGAAGATACGCATTCACCGCTGCTGTTATTCCCTCTCCCGTGGCCACACCTATCTGGTGAACCCCGCCCGTCACATCTCCGGCTGCATACGCTCCGGGTACGCTGGTCTCCTGCTTCCGGTTGACCCTTATGAAACCCGTCTCATCCGTCTCAACCCCGATCTCCTTTCCCAGCTGGCTCTGGGGGCTCTCACCCACCGCGATGAAAACGCCGTCGACCTCTAGTTCCGACTCGCTCCCATCATCGACGTCCTCGAGCACCACGGACTTGACCATTCCCTCTCCCCGGATAGCCTTAACCCTCCTCTTCCAGAGGGTGTCGATTCCTCCCTCGACAACCTCCCTCTTCAGCTTTGCATCAGCTCTCATATCATCCCGGCGATGTACGAGGAAGACCTTCCCTGCCGTCTCCTTCAGGTAAAGGGCCTCCATGGCGGCCGTGTTGCCCCCGCCAACGACCATCACCCTCCTGCCCTTGAAGAAGACCCCATCGCAGACTGCACAGTAGCTCACTCCCTTGCCCTTGAATTCTGCCTCGCCATCGACATCAAGGGTTCGGTGGCAGCACCCGGTGGAGATAATAACTGCCTCTGACCGAAAGGTTCCGGATTCGGTGGTCGCCCTGAAACCACAATCTGTTTTCTCCAGCCTGGTGACCCTCTCCGGCACGAAGACCTCCAGCCCCATTGACCTGGCGTGTTCAAGCATCTTATCGGCAAGATCACCCCCCCGAATGCTCTCTATACCGGGGTAGTTCTCCACCAGCCAGGCCTCAGAAGCCATCCCACCCGATATCTCTCCCAGGAGGGCGGTCCTAAGTCCCATCCTAGAACCGTAGAGCCCCGCCGCAATTCCCGCAGGACCTGCCCCAACTATCAGCAGATCATAATCGTTGCTCATGTTAAGAAACACGTGCACTTGCTCAAATATGTCTCCCGCCATTTGGCGTCATTTTTCAGGCTGCCGAAAGAACCCCATGGAATGGCAGCTCGGGTTCCCTTTGATACGAAAAGGGCCTACCAGGTGCTTATCGGATGGACCCTGAAAAGGGAAGAGCTAGTCATCACGTTCCACCGAAAGGGAAAGATCCTCGCCATCGCCTACCTCGCCATGAAAAATCGAAGCACTCCCTTCAGGGGGCGGATAAAGAGCGGGACCATTGATGTCTACATCCCTCCAAAGGATCTTCTCCCGGTTGTCAAGAAGGCACGACAGATAGTGTTTAGCTCGGATGAAAACACCATTTCGGCCAGGGAACCCCTGGAATCACTCTTTCCATCAGACCGTCCCATATGGGCAAGTCCCTGCCGGTTCTGCCTCCTAAAGGGCGTTGTTCGATTCCCAAGGAAACCCGTGAAATACGGTCGGGACAAGATATGCATCGACTGTGCGAAGGCCCAGCTCATAAAGGAGGCCCAGTCGAAGGGCTGGAGTACATCCAGGGCGGGTATTGAATACCTCGGCAACCTGCTCAGGGTGGCGGGTGATTACGATGCCGCACTCAGGACCCTTTCACCCGAATACGATCCCAGCGAGGATGATTCCCTTTCACTCTACGATGTTATAGAGAAGAGCCCAACCAGGTATGAAAGCATCAGCGTGGAGGATCTCCAGGACCTAGCCGGGGGGGAGAGGGAGTTCCAGTTATTCCTGGAGAAGCTCAGGGAATGGGGAATTCAAGACCTCCTGCCCGTACAGGTCTCGGCGATTAACAGCGGCCTCCTCGGGGGAAAGGACCTGCTGGTCGTCTCCTCCACCTCTAGCGGGAAAACTCTGATAGCGGAGATGGCGGGAGTCCCCCGCGCCCTTCGCGGAAAGAAGTTCTACTACCTGACCCCACTGGTCGCCCTGGCCAACCTAAGGTATTCGGAGTTCCTGGATAAATACCGTGGCCTGGGTCTAAAAACCGCAATCAGGGTGGGGGCAGGGAGGATTAGGACGGGCCGAAAGAGGAAGCTCAACACAGACATCGAGAACGCAGATATTGTTGTTGGCACATACGAGGGAATCGAGCAGGTCCTGAGGTCGGGATCCGCAAAGCGGCTTGGGGAACTCGGGGTTGTGGCAATCGACGAGATCCAGAATCTATCCGAGGAGGAACGTGGAGCGAGGCTCGATGGGCTGATTAAGAAGCTCAGGGTTCTGTGCCCATCCACACAGTTCCTCTACCTATCGGCAACCGTCGGCAACCCGGAGCAGCTCGCCGTTGGCCTCGGGGCAAACCTGGTATTTCACGACGAGAGACCGGTTCCCCTCGAGAGGCACCTCATACCGGTAGCATCCCATGGCAAGAAAATCCATCTCATGGAGAGGTTAATCTCCAGGGAATTTTCATCGACATCAAAAGAGGGTTACCGGGGTCAGACCCTTTTGTTTACCAATTCCAGGAGGAGGTGCCACCAGCTTGCATCGGCCCTGTCCACCCCCGGGGCACCCGTTTCCCCCTACCACTCGGGACTCTCCTACGAGAGGAGGAGGCAGACCGAGGAGGAATTCGTCGGCCAGAGGATAGCCGCCGTCGCGACCACGGCTGCTCTCGCCGCGGGGGTCGACCTCCCCGCATCCCAGGTCATATTCGAGACCCTCGCGATGGGCATCGAGTGGATATCACCGGCAGAATTTCACCAGATGCTCGGCAGGGCGGGGCGACTCGGGTTCCACGGTTCCGGCAGGGCAATAATGCTCATAGAGCCCGGTCGAAGCTGCAGCCGGGCAGAGCGAAGAACCGAGGACCAGGTTGCACTGGAACTCCTTTCCAGCGGTATCGACCCGGTTGAACCCATCTACACCCACGAGGACCTGGTCGAACAGGTCCTCGCTGATGCAAGCACCTTTGGGATGGTTAAACTCGGGGACCTGGGGAGGCTCCAGGAATACAGCATCGGCTTCTCGTCAAGCATTAAGCCCATTATCCATGAGCTTCTGGGCACGGGGATGATCAAGAAGAGGGGCAACTCCCTCGTGATAACCCCGACTGGACGTATCGCATCGTCCTTTTTCCTGTCCATCGATGAGGGTAACTCCATCGTCAAGTCCATAAAGAAGGGACGGGACACAATCACCATAGTCACGTCCACTAGCGTCTTCGATCGGGCCTACGTCTCCGAAAGGCTCCAGAAGGAGGTGCAGCAGCTCACCCGAAGGAGGACCTCCGTCAGGTTCTTCGACTCCGATATACTGGAACTGCTTTCCAGGCCGAGGAGGAGACCGGGAAGGTGGTTTCGAGAGGTCATCTGGAGGATCACGTCCGACCTCCTCAGGTGCGGGTGCAGGAACTCTCCCCACTGCGACTGCCCACCCAGGAAGCTCTCGCGGGTGATCATCGATCGACGAACCTCGGGGATGGATCCAGATAAAATCTCCTCGTATCTCTTCAAGAGGTACGGGATCGAGGCATACCCCGGGGATATCGCCGAGTACCTGAACAACACGGTCAGGCTGGGAGAGGCGATCGCCCGGTTCTGCGATGTCCTGGGCAAACCGGGGCCCGGGGACCGGGCGAGGGAATTCTACAACAGGGTGGTTGGCTAATCATATCGTGTCAATGAATGCCTGAAGCTCCGCCTCGGAGTCCAGCCTGACCTTGGATAGCCCGTGCATCCTGCAGAAGGCCTCCAACTCGAGGGTGAGGTCTCCCGGGGTGGCCGAGTAGTGGTTGGAGCCGGCGGCTGATATCAGGAGGTCTCTGGGTGCCGATATCTCGATTGGGGTGTTGGGCCACATCTTGCCCCAGAGGATGTTCTCCCTCACCTCGTCGGTCATCTCCGTTATCCTCCCCTGGCCATACTGCATCCAGTATTCCCCGTCGATCCTCGTCAGCCTTGCCACGGTCACCTCGGAGGGCTTGCTGTAGAATCCAACCGCCCCCCCGGTGGCCCCCTGACACTGCCCCTTCATCCAAACGCTCGGAAGGCAATCACCCGCGCAGGTTGACTGCTCGGAGTAGAATATCGACGCACCCCCGCAGTTGGATATTATCATCAGGTCATCATCGACGTACTTGAGATCTCCGAACAGGGGCGGGCAGCCGGGGTTCATCTGGTGCAGCAGGGCGCAGGTCACCATCCCCTTGACGTCCCCCTCGCAGACGACGGGGATTATCGGCTTCTGCCCCTCGAAGTCCTCTGGGTAGGGCAGGAGGGAGGGAATCAAGCAGGGTGTTACCCCGTAGTCCACGGAGAGTTCTGGCTGGCACCTTATGGATGCTCCCATGATTGCCTCGCCCTCCTCGATTTTATCCGAGGCGCTATCCTTTGCAGCCAGGTAGAGTGCCACCTCCCGCCTGAGGGAATCTTCCGTCAGCATCTTTCCGTCAAACTCAATATTACACCCCCTGTCACCAAGCCAGGATATCATTGCATCGATCCTCTTTCCATCTGCAAGCATCTCCTCGGCCCTTCGTATCAGGGAGTACTGGTCCTCCATGACGAAATCCCCGACCATGAAGCTCTTCAATCCCGGGAGGTCATCCTGGAGGTGCTCCATCCTCAGGCAGTACGAGGGCCCCCAGAGAAGAAGCGACCCCCGGGCCAGCTTGGAACCGGCCGTTACTCCTCGGACCCATGGAGCGACCTTCTCGAGCCTGCCCTGCAGCCGCTGGTGCCGGAGCATGTTCTGGTTGGCGGCGTTCTCCCAGAAACTTGCTCCAGTCGAGGACAGGAAGGTGGAGCCTGCCCACGTGGGATTGTGGTTTGCGTACAGCAGGACGGGGATGTCCAGTTCCCTCACTAGCATTATCGGCAGCATGGGTTCGGTCCAGTGCCAGGATCCGATGACCAAACACTCCGTCCTCGCCCTGAGCAGGACGTCAATCGCTCTCTCTACCTCCCCCTTGGTCCTGAGGCCGAACATGTCCTCCTCCGTCCACCCCTTCCTTATAGACCCCATAGGATCCACTACCTTGAATCCCTTCCCCCTCAGGAACTGAGCCAGCGAACCGTGGCTTTCCTTCAGGTATATCTCCCTCTCGGTAGCAAGTCCGGTGTCCCTGGGGTCGGTGAACGTCACCACTCCGACAACAGCCTTTGATTCCATCATGGTGGTAGCCACCTGAGCGCCAGTCGAAAGGAATAAATATCTTATCGAACCCGTTAAGTTAGTTTTCGATACACAATATGATTATTTGTAACCTCACATAAACTGATTTACCCTTAAGCAAATATTTTTAGCCACGCTTGGATTTACTGGTCAAGGCATCTGCATGAACGTAGGATCCCGTGGCCATCTCATACGAGCCGCTGCCCTTCTCATTATCGGGGCCATCATTGTCTTTTTACTTGTGGGATGGCTCGGGGGAGAGGGCGTCTTCGAAAAAATCAGAACACTCAAGCCATATTACTTCCTACTCGCCATCGCAATTCAGGGCATCTACGTCCTGGTATGGACCCTTCGCTGGTCTCTTATAATCAGGGCCCAGGGCAATGCGGTCCCCGTTGACATATTACCGGTGACGTTCTCCGGTATTTTCTTCAACAACATAACCCCCATATCGAAGACCGGGGGGGAGCCAGTGAGGGGCTATCTAATAGGTAAGTCCACGGACACGACCTTTGAGGAGGGGATGGCAAGCGTCGTCGTCGACCGGATATTCGACATGGCGCCCTTCGTCCTGATATGCCTCCTGACCTTCGCGCTGGTTTCATTCCTTGGACTTACCCAGAACATTCTGCTAATCATACTGATGCTTCTTGGTCTGCTTACTGCTGCCATACTCTCCGTAGTCTTCATATCGGCCTCCCTGAGAGAGGAATCCGGCTACAGGATCGTCCTATTCTTCCTCGACAAGCTCGAGCCCTTGATCAGGCGATTCAGGCCCGTGGATGATCTTAGGGAAAAAGCCGTGGATGCCCTTGAGAGATTCTACATGGGAATAAAGGCCATATCAAATAATCGAAGGTTGCTGCTGGTATGTCTGCTCCTGTCATTCCTGCTCTGGTTGCTGGTAGTACTGCGACTGAAGGTAGTTTTTCTATCTCTGGGAGCCGATCAGTCACTCCTGATTATCAACGTCGTCGCCGTCGCTTCGGTTTTCGCCGGTTTCGCCCCATTTCTTCCCGGTGGACTGGGCATAACCGAATTTGGTATGATTGGACTTTTCATCGGTCTGGGAGTCCAGGAGGATGTCTCGGGATCGGTGGTCTTCGTGGACAGATTCATATCCTACTGGCTCATGACCTTTACAGGGGCGATTTTCTCAATCTATCTTAGCCGGAAACTGAATCTGTTCGGATGGAGCCCCAGGCGGAACTAGAGCGGCCTTCGATACACGGTTTTTCGAAGGGCGTTCCCACAATCAGGGCATAACCTGTCTTCCTCACTACAGGCCTTCCCGCAGGCGGGACAGATCATCTTCCATTTGAATACAGATCTGATACCAGATGTTGCCACGGATTTGAACTCGAGATCCATCACACCCGCCAGGTTCTGAAGGCCATAGTCATCGGTCAGCAGCACGGGCTTCATACCCCTCCCCGCGAGGTCCATGGCGAGAGCTACGAGCCTGATGTCCGTGGTGGACAACTCCCCCCCGATCTCCCCCAGCTTCTTCTCCACGGATTTCTCGCTTTGGGGCGAGGCATCCCACACCTTCAAAACACCCCTGTCGATTAGTACCCCGATCGAGGAGGCCGTTACCGTTGCCTTTGCCTCCTCAACAACCTCAGGGACTGTGAAATTCTCAAGCGTGCCCTCTGCGGGGTACCCGTTTATAATCGAGGAAGTGTCAAGGACAAGAACCCTCTTGCGCCTCATCCGCCTATCCTCTGACGAAGCTTCTTCCAGAAGGAATCCGAATCGAAGATTATGAAAGTAGTCCTCGATTCTGACCTTGAAATCCTGATCTCCACCCCGCGGTTCCCCTTTGCCACCAGCTCCCCGTCAATCGCCAGGGCGCATTCATCCCCCGGTGCAATCAGGAGCTCTTTTTCCGCAGAGATAACCAGGGGGCGTGCCGGTGTAAGTGCCCCCAGTGGTGAAATTACAACCGCATCGAGCTCGCAGTCAACGACAGACCCCCCGGTGGACAGGGAGTGGCCAGTCGAGCCCGTTGGTGTTGAGATGATGATACCATCCCCCTCGAACATCAGGTCGCCTAGGTCGCCAATGCCCAGCCTGCCCCTGAAGATCTTCCCTATCTTGTCCCCCTGAACCAGCAGTTCGTTCAGCGCGGAGCCGAGGTGCTCCCCGTTCAGCATGATATCAAGCTTCATCCTCTTGCAGATCTCGAATTCCCCGTCCAATAACCTCCGAAGTGATGGAAGCAGGTCCTTTGGCTCAACCTGGCTCAGAAAGCCCATCCTGCCCATGTTCACCCCGAAGATTGGCACCTCCCTCCGATCGAATGCCGCGACCGAACGTAGTATTGTCCCATCTCCACCGAACACCAGGGCCAGGTCAAGTTCGTCCCGCTCCGCGGCAAGGGACAGACAATCGGAAGCTGTCTCGCTGTCGGCAGCCCTCATCCCATCCAGAAGGTGTTTCTCCACCCGGATTTCATCCACCCTTCCGCTTAGGAAGCGGGCGGAATCCAGGGCAAGTTCGATTGCCCTCGGTGAGTCGTTGGCAAGCATCCCCACCCTCGATATTTTCATCATTCTCATCCGCTTCGCAGTTCCGGGTCCTCTCACGGACCTGCCACGACCTCCTCCAAAAATATTTATATCTTCCTTAGAGCCGGAACCCGAAGAAGTCGGTCACATGGCAAGAAAGGTAGTCGAAGTCCGCACTTTAAAGGTGGGCAATTACGTCATGATAGATAACGCTCCATGCAAGATAGTCAGCTACACGACCTCCAAACCGGGCAAGCACGGATCAGCAAAGGCCCGGGCTGAGGCCATGGGCATTTTCGATAACCAGCGCCGCACATTCATCCTCCCGGTTGACTCGAAGATAGAGGTTCCCGTCGTCGAAAGGAAGTCGGGGCAGCTTCTGGCCACGATGGGCAAGATGATACAGATTATGGATCTGGGAGATTACTCCACCTTTGAGATGGAGATCCCGGACCTGAAGGGCCTCGAGGACGGGGTCGAGATCGAATACACCGAATTCGAGGGCATGCGGCTGGCGGACCGGGTTAAAAAATCCTGAGATCGAATAGCCCCACGGTTCTGGGCCAATGAGGAAGAAGATAGTTGACATGAAAATTGGCCCGAATATGACGGCCAACGAGGTAATAAACCAGCTAGGTGAGAGCGGGGTATTTGGCGCAGGCAGGGTCTGGCGGGCCTGTGACATACTGGAGAAGATGGCCAGGAACCGGGCTAGGGTTTTCCTAGGACTTGCAGGTGCCATGGTTCCCGCTGGCATGCGACGGATAATCGCCGACATGATCAGGCAGGGAACGATCGAGGTCCTCGTTTCAACAGGGGCCAACATCACCCACGACCTAATGTGCTCGTTTGGCGCGGGGCAGTGGCGTGACGTCTCCCACTCAAGCGATGCGGAGCTCAAGGATCGCGGGATCAGCAGGATATACGACTCCTTCATCGAGGAGGAGGCCTTCGAGATCTTCGAAAAGAAGATGTTTGAAATTTTCAGCACCATCGACACCGATGACCGGCCCATTACCCCCAGCGACCTGCTCAGGGAGGTCGGGGCCAGAATCAGTGACGAATCATCCATAGTTGGCACGGCTGCATCAGTTGATGTGCCCATCTTCGTCCCTGCCTTCGTAGACTCGATACTGGGGATGCAGACCCTCTTCTACTCCCAGACCCACCCCCTCCAAATCGACGTCCTCGGCGATCTCAAGAGGATCATCGACATTTCCTGCACCGCCGGAACATCTGGCGCGATACTGGTGGGGGGAGGGGTTCCCAAGAATTTCATACTCCAGAGCAAGCTCGTGGCCCCGAGGGGATTCGACTACCTGGTGCAGATAACGACGGATCGACCGGATCCCGGTGGACTATCAGGTGCAACCCTTGACGAGGCCATATCCTGGGGGAAGGCCAATCCCGGGTCCGAGAAGGTGACCGTCTATGGCGATGCGACCATCGTACTACCCCTGGTGGTGGCCTCGGTCAGGGAGAGGCTCGACGGAGATGGACCTGAAGGACGGTCGAAATGAAGTACATCATCCTGGTACCAGATGGGATGGCCGACTACCCACTGCGGCAGCTCTCCTGGAAGACTCCCCTAATGGCAGCAAGGGCCCCGACCATAAAATCCCTGGGCAAAGACGGGAGAATGGGGACATTCAGAAGCCTCCCCAAGGGAACCCAGGCCGGCAGCGACGTCGCCAACATGTCGATAATGGGGTACGACCCCGCGACACAGCTGACGGGAAGGGGTGCCCTCGAGTCAGCGGCAATGGGTATCAAGCTTGCGGATGACGAGATCGCGTTCAGGTGTAACCTGATTACCACCGATGGATCCCTGATCAGGGATTATTCCGCGGGCTACATTCCAACGGAGGAGAGCAGGCAGCTTTTAGGGGCCCTAAAGGCCGAATTCGATGATGACATAGCCACCTTCCATGCTGGAAACAGCTTCCGAAACATCCTCGTCCTGGGCGGGGAAAAGGTGACTGACAGAGTTAGGACGACACCCCCCCATGACATAGTCGGGCAGGACTTCGGCCCCTACCTGCCAAGGGCTCTCGACGAATCCGCACGTGTCGTCCAGAACCTGCTGCGAGACCTGATGGAGAGGACCAGAAGCTTCCTCGAGGAGCACCCCCTTAACCGGGATAGGAAGGAAAGAGGGGAAAACCCGGGGAACATGATCTGGCCCTGGAGCCCGGGATACAGGCTGGATATCCGCCCCTTCTCCGAAATCTGGGGAATGGATGGGGCCGCGGTCTCGGCCGTCGATACCGTCAAGGGGCTGGCCAAGAGCGCAGGAATGGAGGCCCCTGATGTCCCGGGTGCAACGGGATTTACCGATACCGACTACGAGGCCAAGGCCGGGGCAGCACTGGACCTACTTCGTGGCGTTGACCTCGTCTACGTCCACGTCGAGGCCATCGACGAGATGGGCCACTCTGGGGATGTCGGTGGAAAGATCGGGGCGATAGAGGACTTCGACTCCCGCCTGGCATCCAACCTCGTCGCGGGACTTGAATCCAGGGGCCTGGACTATACCCTGGCGGTCATACCCGATCACTACACACCCTGTACAGTTCGAACCCACGTAAGGGATCCTACCCCTTTCGTGATAGCCGGGCATGGACCCGGTAGGGATGGAACCGAGTACGACGAGGAGAACGCAAAGATGGGATCACTTGGACTGCTAGAGGGAGATGCGTTCATTAAAATGCTGGTCCGGTCCTGATCCACCTACCAGTGAAGCCTCCCTGATCACGTATTCTCCCCTGCATATCTCCCACCTTCTATCCGCCGACTCCACCCTTATCTCACCGTCGAAGATCGGGCAGCCCAGGACCAGGGTCTCGGCCTCACCGCCCTCGAAGGACAGGGCTATGCCCCTGCTCTCCCCAAGCTCCCTGAGCTCAGCGATTGCGTCACCGTCGATAACCCTTCCAAGCCACTCCTCTCCCAGTCCATCTGCGTACACCCCTACCACCATTACCCTGTACCCAGCACCCAGAACCCTGTCCAGGATGGACCCTGAATCAGAGCCCCAGAGGGGTGCGATTAACTCCAGGGAGAGTTCCTCGCATACACGGCTCACCCGTGAATACTGGTATGTAGAGGCAATCGCGCCGGCCACGACACCATCGATATCTAGCCCTGAAAGGGCATCCACGAGATCGGAGAGCTCCTTTTCCTTCTCTCCGGAGCTGCCCCGCCTCACGTGCACCAGCCCCATTGCCAGTGACTGGAGCCCGGTCAGCCAGAGATTTGGGACGTGGAACATGTAGGAGTCCTCCCTCTCCGGGAAGATCGTTACCGCATGTGTTACATCGTGGCCCCGTTCCAGGCATAGCTGGATGGATAAAACGCTATCCTTGCCTCCCGAGAGAAGGGATGCCAGCCTCACTCCCTCACTCCCGGTCCCAGAAAAAGCGATCCTTCTCCTCCCTGGTCTCGCAGATTTTGACGAAGTTATCCCTGATCTGGTCCCAGTCCCTCTCGTAGAGGTGAAGGGCGGAACTGACATCGATGTACCTGCCGACCTCGCAACCCAGGTCCTCCGCCATTTTTTGCTGCATCTTCGTGAAGGCGTAGACGTTCAACCACCAGGCCTTCCAGAGGTCCCTGGACCTCCAGTAGGTATGCATCTCCAGGGCCCCCTCGACTATCCTGCACCAGACCCTCTGGAGGCAGGGCGGGTCATCGACCCAAGGATCATGGACCGGAGACCAGGTTATGGCCTGCGCCCTCCTGGAATAAGGGATCTGCTTGAGCTTCTCCACGATGTATTTCATCTGGTCAACGAATGGCGGGGAAGGGTAATCACCGGTTCCAGCTGGATACCCGAATAGCCTCTGGTGGTATGTGTACCACCAGTCCTTCCCTATTCTGCCGTCCTCTATCCCCTCAATTATCTCCCTGGTGTAACCGTTCTTCCGGTGCCAGGCGAAGACGGCCCTGTGAATGACCGGCTTGCTAAGCGGATCCACTACCTCTATGCAGCCGACGACGTCCTTCGACTTCTCCTCGTACTCCGTGAATATCTCCTTGCCCTTTGACCAGGTGTAGAGCACCGCGGACTCCCATGCTTTCCCTATGCTTTCCTCGCTTATGCACATCAGCCTGTCTGTCATGATAAATCACCCCAATCCCAGAACGTCCTTTTTGGCGCCCTTTCCCCGGCGCCCTATGTAGAAGAATATCGACTGCAGGAGCATCAACACCGGGAATATCTCGAGGCGGCCTGCCCACATGTTAATTATCAGCATCCACTTGGCCGATGGACTCAGCGTCGGGAGGGTTATCCCAACCGACATTCCCACGTTGCCCTGCGCCGAGCAAACCTCGAATATTACGTCCTCCGCGGAATAGGTGGGCCCGATGATGTGCATCATTACTAGCAGCCCGATCACCAGGAGTATCAGGTACATAAAGGAGAGGGTCGCGGCCTCGAGGATGTCCTCGGACATCTCCTCCTCCTTGAGCATGGCCCGCCCGAGCTTCTTCGGGATGTACATACCTGATGGCATGAAGGTCTGGAGGAACTTCCAGTTCGCGCCCTTCGTAATTAGGATCAGGCGGACTAGCTTTATACCACCCACCGTCGACCCGGCAGCTCCCCCGGCGATCATCGCCAGAGATATGACCAGTTTTGCAGAGGGGGACCAGATTGCCACATCGGTGCTCTGAAGGCCCGTGCAGGTAATCGCAGAGACGAACTGGAAGGAGGACAGCCTCAGCGCGTTCAGAATGCCGTTCGATATCGGGGCTCTCATTGAGACCTCGATGGTCAGCAGGATCGTCCCGATGATGCAGAGTGCGAACAGGACCTTGTTCTGGACGTCGTCTATGAGCTCCCTGAACCGTTTTTTGAAGAGATTGTAGTGCACCACGAACGATATTGCACCTATCAGCATGAGAGGGATAAGCGCCATCTCGAAGACCGGGTTATCGTAGCTGCCGATGCTGTTGTCCCTTACCGAGAATCCCCCGGTTGCCAGGGCCGTCATGGCGTGGTTTATGGAATCCCAGACGGGCATGCCAAGCAAGGTCAGGAGCAGGATCCCGGCGATTGTGTAGATCAAGAATATCTTCCACATCTGCCTCACGGTATCCACAATCCGGGGCATCAGCCTGTCGGCTCTAGCCTCCCCCATGTAGAGTGAGAATGCCCCCGTCCCGGGCCGTGCCAGTATCGCCAACATCAGGACGATCACCCCAACTCCACCGACCCACTGCATGAGGCTCCTCCAGAACTGGATCGAGGCGGGCAGCAACTCCTCGTTATCCACCATGGTCAGACCTGTTCCCGTCCAGCCTGACATGGCCTCGAAGTAGGAGTCGAGCATCGTAAAGTTCAGGGTCAGATTTGAATCGGCCGGGATTGACTCGGTGACCATGACGAAGGGAACCATTCCCACCATCGGTGTCACGATCCAGCAGAGTGCCGCCGCTATCATGCCGTGCTTGTTCCTGGCCTCCGAGGAGTCCTTGAAGGGCAGGTAGAGGGCGAATCCCAGTGAGAATGAAAACAGGGCGCCCACCAGAAAACCCGGTATCGCGAAGAACTCGTCGAAGACCGCACAGACAGGCAGGGGTATCATTATGACGATCCCGACCAGGATCAGCAACCTGCCCACTATGTTACAGAGCACTCCGAGGTCTCGTCTCTGGACCAGGAGATAGCTTGCCACGAGAAACCCTTTCCATCCGAAGCCGTCAGGCCTTATTTATCTCTTTAGCAACGCGCCGCGTTCATTAATAAGCCTTAACCCCGATCGACCTATCGAGGAAGAATAATGACCGAGGGCCACAGCTATGCCGATGCCGGCGTTGATATCGAGGCTTCAAGAAGGGCCATCGCATCCCTGGGCGACTGGCTCGACAGGACGCTTTCATTCCGCAGCGAGGAGGTTTATTCCGACGTAAAGGGCCACTACTCGGGACTCTACCGGCTCGGTGGAGGAAGGGTCCTGTCCATGAGCACAGACAGCGTCGGGACCAAACTCGTGGTCGCAGAAATGGCAAAAACCTATGACACCGTCGGGATTGACCTCCTCGGGGTCCTGGCCAACGACATAATCTCGGTGGGCTCAACACCTGTCGCGATGGTCGACTACATAGGCGTGGAGAGGCCCGATCCCGATATGCTGGCCGAGGTCGGGAAGGGCATCTACGAGGGGTGCAGGCAGGCCAAGGTCGCCGTGATCGGCGGCGAGACGGCAACGGTGCCCGACCTGATCAAGGGATTTGACCTCGCCGGGGCCATAATAGGTATCTCGGGGGAGGACGACCTGGTCCTTGGATCGGAGATAGCCGATGGTGACCTGGTCATCGGTCTGGAGTCGAGTGGAATACATTCCAATGGCTACACCCTGGCGAGAAAGGCGTTTTTCACCTGGAACGACTACTCCGTTTCCGATCCCCTTCCCACCGACCCCGAAATGGGCATCGGGGAGGCCCTCCTTTTACCTACGACAATATACGTCGAGGTGGTAATGGACATCATCTCAAGTATTCGAGCCCACGGGCTTGCCCACATCAGCGGGAGCGGCATTAGGAAAATTCGCCGGCTCAAGGCCGGAATTGGATACATAATCGATAGCAGCTTCCCCGTTCACCCCGTTTTCGAGGCGATCCGGAAGCTTGCAAAGGTGAGCTGGGAGGAGATGTACCGGACCTACAACATGGGCATGGGCTTCGCGGTAATCATCGACCAGGCAGATCGAGACGACGTGATTGACATCTGCGAGAAGAACGGCGTGGGGGCAAAGGTCGTGGGGAGCGCCTTCAGAGACCCCGACGAGAAGTTAATCGTCAAGGCCCAGGAGAAGATCATCCTCTAGCCGCCGTATCCCCACTCGCCCCTGGCGGTCTCAAGGACCCTGTCCACCTGCTCCCCGGCCGTGCCAAGGTAGGTCCTGGGGTCCATCGCGGAATCTATCCCCTCCTGGCCGAGCAAAGCTGTGAATTTCTCTTCCGAAAGGAGCACGTCCTTGAAATCCATGTCCTCAGTAATTGCCCTCATGGATGCATTCCTTACCAGCGCGTGGGCCTCCTGCCTCCCCAGCCCCCTCTCCGTCAGGACGATCATTACCCTCTCGGCCATTATGAGCCCCCTGGTGGTTTCCAGGTTATGCTCGATGCTTTTCAGCTCGAACTCCAGGCCACGGAGCACCTCGGCGCCCAGGTCGAGGGCGTAGTAGAGGTACATCGTGCCCTCGGGTAGCACGACCCTCTCGCAGGAGGAGTTAGTCAGGTCCCTTTCGTGCCAGAGCACGTTGCAGAGAAGCTGGGGCTCCAGCATGGAACGGACGACACGGGCCAGCCCGCATATTCTCTCGGAGCGCATCGGGTTCCTCTTCGATGGCATCGTCGAGCTCCCGACCTGCTTCTTCCTGAAGCCCTCCCTGACCTCGTTGATCTCGGTCCTCTGGAGGTTCCTGATTTCGGTGAAAATCTTATCAAGGGTGGTGGCCAGCTGGACGAGGCAGAACACGTAGTCTGCATGACGGTCCCTCTGAAGGACCTGGTTTGTCACCATCGGCTCGCCAATGCCGAGGTCCTCCATCACGAGCCTCTGTATCTCCATGCCCTTGGGCCCCAGGGCGGACTGGGTACCCACGGCACCTGTCATCTTCCCAACGCAAACCCGCTTTTCGGCCTCCAGTATGCGCTCGAGGTTTCGCTGCATCTCGCAGGCATAGAGGGCGAACTTGAGGCCAAACGTCGTTGGCAGCGCATGCTGGCCATGGGTCCTGCCGATGCAGACGAGGTCCCGCCTGTCCCGGGCATGCTCGAGAAGTATGTCCCTGACCTCGGCAACCTTCCTTTTCAGAAGCTCGAGCGAATCCCTCAGCTGCATGGAAAGAGCTGTATCCGTGATGTCGTTGGATGTCGCCCCGAGGTGGACGTATCTGCCGGAATCGCCCTCGCAGACCTCCGTGGTAGCGATAACCATGGCCATCACGTCGTGGTGAATCTCGTCCTCTATCTCCTTTACCCTTCCGAGCTTGACGTGGTCTGTCGAGGCCTTTTCACTAATTTCATCGGCTGCGAGCTGGGGTATGTTGCCGACCTTTGCGTGTGCCCTGGCAAGGGAGGCCTCGACGGCCAGCATCAGCTCAAGTTTATGCTCCTCGTCCCATATCGAGGACATCTCAGGCCTGGAGTACCTTCCGGTGTCTATTGGCGTGATTGGCATGGCTCATGCACCTCTTGGACTTAACCTAGCTAGATGTAGATAAATTGATCCGAGGTATCGGGTTGAGCGGCGCTACAGGAACATCGCCTGTTCCATGCGCCTGGAAAGCTCATCCGGGAGCTTCTCCTGAGGAGGCTCACTATCACCCGAATCGTCCTCAGAATAGGCTGGAACAACTCCGATATTGTGTTCCTCGAACTTCTTCACGAGTTCCTCTAGCCTAGACATCTTCTTCTCGAAGTTTCTGGCATTGATTATTTTCCAGACGAACTCCTCGGAGAAAATCACGGTCACTTCCAAACACCGGCTGGCGGCCGTATTCCTCTTTACTTTTAAATATGACATCATGGGGCCCAGGTTTACGGTATGGGGACTCAGGGCTCTGGTACTATGAAGTCGTCCCCCGCATCGTACGCCATCTGGATCTGGGTGTAGAGCTCCTCGAAACCCCACCCCTCGATTGCCGAGACCTTGATGAGGTCAAATGATTCTTCGGTGTCTGCGAGCAGCTTGCACACCCCCGTGGCAATGGACTTTGTCGGACCCTTTTCTTCCAGAAGGGAATCGTAGAGAATATCGGGATCCGATATCCAGTCATCGATCTTCTGCAACTGCTCCTCGGATAGCATGTCGCACTTGCTCAGGATCCTGATCACAGGCACCCCGAGCTTCAGCTGGGCGGTGGCCGAGAGAAGCATGATCGACGTGAAGCTCGAGGGCGTCTGAGCAAGGAATGGATCTATCAGAAACGAGGCTATAGTCTCCTCCCCGCTCAGTGCCTCGATTATGAAGATGCCCGAGGCCCTGAAGACGAATAGCTCCAGCTGCCCGGGGGTGTCGACCACCAAATAATCCGGAGAGTACTCCTCGATCTCGCCCAGGATCTCGCTGAAGTCCTCGGCAACGAGGTCCGATGCAACTATCATCGCGCCGTTCGGTCCGAGTCCGTACCTGTCAATAACCTCGTCAAGCTGGATGTAGTCCCTGACATCGACGTCGGGGATGTAGGGCAACCTCTCGGCACCGGGATCAAGGTTTGCCGTGAGCGCGTTCGCCCCCCTTTCAACTAGCCAGTTCTTTGCCCCGTAAACCATCGAGGATTTCCCGGATCCCGCCGTTCCAAGGAAGATCATGACCTTCATTTTTCATCATCCTTCAACACACCGGGGTATCTCATAAGTTTGATCCGGGCGTTGCCAGGGTTCCTTTGGCCGGCACCCCTGATGAAGATTTCCCTGATTCATCAAAGTCACCTAGGGGGCATGAAAAATGATATAAGAGATTTGATATGCACACAGTGGCGTTGATCCTCAGCCAGATCGCTGAAATGAAAACGGACGCCGTAACGGTGAAGGTCAAGGCAAACCTGCCAAGGATCCAGCTGGTTACCACGGAGATCGGTCCCATACCCGCGGGATCCGAGGTCGAGATGGAGAGATGGATTGCCGATGTGCTTTCTGAGTGGGGAATTATCGAGCGGCCGCAGGATTCCACATCACTACTTGCTCTGTCCTACGCCAGCCGTGACAGGGAGCAGGGAGGTCGAAGCATCGAGGCCATGGAGGATATCTTCCACTCCATTCCCGAGATAGTCGGAACCCTCAAATCCGAGGGGCACCTCACCCAGAAGATGGGATCCGTCAGGGCCCTGCTGGAGGACCTCTCCTCCTCGCGGACCAACAAGATAACGCGGGCAGCACGTATGGGGCAGGACCCCGGTGAAGCCCTCAGCCCAGAGGAACGCTGGCTCTACGTCAACCTGAGGAGGATTTTCGACGTATGGAGGAGGGAAATTGAGGGGCTTCTGGAAGTCGGGGGATCTGAATGAAGGAGAACTACCTCGAGTTCTACAAGTCCGCCGAAAGGGATGGTAACCTCATCTACCGCCAGGCCGCAAGGGAGATGCTTCTCGCGGACGAGATATCCCTGATTATCAACTTCAACGACCTGAGGGGATTCGATCCCGACACCGCTGAGGAGGTTCTGAAAAACCCGAAGCAGGCAGTAGATGAAGCCTCTGCCGCCATTAACGATCTCCTCAGGCTCGAGGGGGAGGAACAGCTCGAGGAGGTTCACGCGCGGTTCAGAAACCTGCCGGAACTCACCCAGATACGGGACATCAGGGCCAGGGACATAGGGACTCTCCTCATGGTAGAGGGCGTTGCCACCCGGATAACGGACGTCAAGCCCGAGCTCAGCGAGGCCATCTACAGGTGCGAGAGGTGCGGGGAGACCATCGCCGTAATGCAGTCGGGAGACAAAATCAGGACTCCGGCCCTCTGCGAGAACAGGTCCTGCGCCTCAAGGGGCCCGTTCACCCTGGTGGGGGAGCAGTCGAAGTTTATGGACTGGCAGGGGATGAGGGTGCAGGAAAAACCGGAGACCCTCCGGGGGGGCAGAATGCCAGTCTACATCAACACCGTCCTGAGGGAGGACCTCGTCGAGTGCGTCCAGCCGGGCAACAGGATAACGGTTGTGGGAACCCTCAAGGCCACCCAGCCTACCCAGAGGGGAAGAACCACGGCAACCGTCCTGGAGAGGTACATCGAGGTAAACAACCTGGAGACGCAGGAGAAGGGGATAGAGGAGATAGAGGTCACAAAGGAGGACCTGGTGGATATCGAGAAGCTCTCCAAGGATCCCCTCATTTGCGAGAAGATCATGGGATCCATTGCCCCGACAATATGGGGCTTCGATCCGATCAAAGAGGCGATAGCCCTCCAGCTCTTCTCCGGGAAATACCGGCAGCTCCCCGATGGAACCTGGCAGAGGGGCAACATAAACATACTGCTCGTCGGCGATCCCGGGGCCGGCAAGAGCGCGATGCTAACCTACACCAAGAACCTGGCCCCAAGGGCCGTCTACGCCTCGGGGCGCTCTAGCTCTGCCGCCGGACTCACCGCCGCAGTTATCAGAGACGAGATGAGCGGGAGCTTCGCCCTGGAGGCAGGGGCCCTCGTCCTCGCGGACGGCGGGATCGCCTGCCTGGATGAGTTCGAGAAGATGAACGAGCAGGATCGGGCCGCGATCCACGAGATAATGGAGCAGGGAACACTCTCAATTGCCAAGGCCGGGATCATCGCCACACTGAATGCCAGGACATCCGTTCTCGCTGCTGCCAATCCCAAGTTCGGGAGGTTCGACTCCTACAGGAGCCTGGCCGACCAGATTGACCTGCCTCCCCCCATACTCTCGAGGTTTGACCTCATATTTCCCATCCGCGATGTGCCCAAGGAGGACAAGGACAGGCTGATAGCACAGCACATCCTGAGGTACAGGTCGATGTCTGATAGCGGCCTGAAACAGGAGATCGACCCGGAGCTCCTCAGGAAGTATATCAGCTACTCAAGGACGAGCATATCTCCAAACATAAACGAGGATGCTGCCAAGAGGATGGAGGACTTCTACGCGGACATGAGGAGGGGAGGCACGGAGGGAAACCCCATACCCATCACGCCGAGGCAGCTGGAATCGATAGTCCGGCTCTCGGAGGCGAGGGCCCGGATGAAACTCCAGAAGGAGGTAACACCGGAGGACGTTGACAGGGCCATACACCTGATGGAGTACTGCCTCCAGAGCGTGGGCGTTGACCCCGAGACCGGGAAGGTGGACATCGACAAGATGATGACGGGACGCTTCAGGTCGCAGTGGGACAGGGTCGTCGGTCTCAGCGACCTTATCGACGAGCTCTGCCAGAAGCACGGAGGCCTGGTACCCATAAGCGAGATCCTGGAGATGGCGGAGCAGAGGGGCATTGACCAGAAGGACGCAAACAAGCTCCTGAAGGAGATGAAGAGGAAGGGCGAGGTCTACGAGCCCAAGCTCGGCTACCTCAGCAGCCTGGGCGGTTCATAGGACTCACTGAAAGATTCTTAAGTTTCATAAGGGGGCAGGGGATAATTCTCAGCCATCCTCACCTCCCGGTGATCTCTTGCTTCCCCTAGAAAAGGCCTCCACCATTCTCAAAGCCCATCCTCTCTGTGATCACTGCCTGGGCAGACAATTCTTCCACGAGGTCGGGGGCAGAAACAGCGACCAGGAACTGGGCAGGGACATAAGGCTTGCCCTGAAGCTCCCGGAAATTGAAACAAGTGAATGCTACCTGTGTTCACAGCTTCGCCCTGAACTAGAGAAACTCGTCCAGGGTGTTTCCCAGAGAACGGCAGGAATCGAGTTCAGGACTTTCCTGGTAGGTCTGAGCGTGCCCAGGGATACTGTGGATCTGGAGGACGAGCTCAGAATAAGGTACTCGCTCCTCGGAAGCGAGTCGATAAGGAGAGAGCTGAGCCGGGAGGTAGGGGAGAGGCTATCCGGCATGCTGGATAGGGAGGTCGACTTCGAGAAGCCCGACGTGACATTCATCTTCGACCTCTCAGCACGGCCGGGGAAGCTCATCATCCAGATAAACCCCGTGTTCATACTCGGCAGGTACAGGAAGTTGCAGAGGGGGATCTCCCAGACGGATCGTTTTTGCCCATCCTGCAGAGGAAAGGGTTGTGAATTATGCTTTTTTACAGGCTACGAGAACGAGGAAAGCGTGGAATCACTCATATCAAAGCCCATCGCGAGAGCCTTCAGGTCAAATGAGTGGAAGTTCCACGGTGCCGGGAGGGAGGATGTTGATGCTCGCATGCTCGGGAGCGGGCGCCCATTCGTCGTGGAGTCACTCCGACCAATGAAACGTTTCGTGGATATGGCGAAGATCCAGGGAGAAATTAACCAAAAATCTCTCGGTAAGATAGAGGTGCTGGGGCTCGAGGAGTCGACAAGGCGTCATATGCAGCACATCAAGACCAAGAAATTTGACAAGACCTACGAGGTCGTTGTCGGTGTTCCCGGGAAGTTTGACGAGGAAAAACTGGGCGCCATTCCCGGTATCCTTACCGGGTGTGAGATAAGGCAACAAACACCCGTTAGGGTAATACCCCGGAGGAAGGATGCAATACGCAGGAGAATAGTCAAAGACCTTGAGATAACCGACAGGAACACGGAGAAGGGCACCTTTACGATCAGAGTACGGTGCGAAAGCGGCCTATACGTCAAGGAACTCGTGACCGGCGATGGTGGGAGAACACAGCCAAATATCTCAGAGCTCATCGAAGTAGAGAACCTGGAGGTTAGGACACTGGACGTGGTCAGGGTCCACGACGAATTCTCCTGACCACCCGTTATCCTCCCGTGAGCAAACCCTGCAGTGGAGTACTGCTCGGGGTTTTCTGTTAGTGGAGATCCTACTGGAAAACCCCCGGGTAATATAGAGATATATTTATATTGAGTTTGGACCCTTAAATAGGAGAATCACCCTAGTTATCATGGTAAGGCAGGGCACGTCGATCGAGACCCGTGTGGTCATGAGCTAGTTTTGTCCGGTGTTAGCTATGGTCGAAAGGTCAAGAGGTTCGAGATCCAAGACGAGGCATAAGCTGTCGAAGAAGGTCCGCGAAAAGGGCCTGCCTAAAATACGGAGGGTCACCCAGAAGTTCGAGCAGGGCGACATAGTTCACATCAAGATAGATCCGTCTGTCCATCACGGTATGCCTCACCCCAGGTTCCACGGTTTCACGGGCAAGGTGATCGAGGGCAGGGGAAGGGCTTACCTGGTTAGTATCACCCACGGAAAAAAGGAAAAAACGCTGATCGTTTCGCCCGAGCACATGCTCCCCCAGAGGTGATAACAGATGCTTGCTAAAGAGGTCGTTTCCGAGAGGTATGTTACAACACCCGAGGTCAAAGAGATACTCAACAAGCGTTCTAAGGCCGATGACCTCAGGTACGAGCAGAGAACGGCCCTCGATTATGCGATTCGTTTCTCCAGAACCACCGGCAATGAAGCAAGCAAGCTGGTGAAAAAGCTGCTGAAGGAGGTAGATGGTCTCAAGGAACATCAGGCCGTACTAATCGTGAACCTGCTGCCCGTGGACAAGGACGACCTTCAGCTCATATTTGCCAAGGAGAGGATACGCCTCGATGACGCCAAGATCGATTCGATCCTGAAAATCGCTGATAATGCAAAGCTCATCGAGATATCCAAGATAGAATCTGAGCTTGAGAAACAGAAACAGGCCGAGAAGGAGGCCCTGGAGGAAGAGGAGCGTAAGCGTGCCCAGGAGGCCGAGGAGGCAGAGGCCTCCCAGCCAGAAGATGCTGAGAAGGCGGCGGAGACTGCCAAGTAGGCCCAGGGGGAAAAACCATGTATGAGACGTATGGCTATGTGCTGGACTACCTGAAAGAAGGATACCCCGAGGATGACAGGCCCAGCTACATGAAGGAATCAATCATCCAGATTATCGGGGATAGCAGGTTTACCCTACTGGAGGCAACTCCCAAGCCGAAGGTGGAAATTGAGGTATATGAGAGGGTATTCGTGGGCAAGACCGACCGGGAGAAGGTCGGGTTCATCAAGCGCAGGATCGCCTACGATGACCTGACCTCGGCTGCGAAGGTGGAGCTCCCGTACGTTGTGGAGAAAATCGTGGATGCCAAGAAGGACGAATTCATTGATTGGTTTAACAAGGCAACCCCCCTTACGACGAGGATGCACTCGCTCGAGTTAATACCGGGCATCGGAAAAAAGATCATGTGGGAGATGCTCAGCGAGAGGAAGAGGAAGCCCTTCGAATCATTCGAGGATCTTGCACAGAGGGTACACCTGGTGCCTGATCCCAAGAAGGCGGTCGTGAAGAAGATAATATCCGAGATCCAGGAAATGGACAAGTACTACCTTTTCGCGAACGTAATGAGGAAGTGAAGATGATCGCCCTCCCGGGCGGTTTCAGACCCAGGAAGGGTCTTGACCAGTACTTTCTACGGGACGAGTTTATCCTTGAGCGTGAGGTTTACCTGGCCGATATCAAGCCGACGGATGTGGTCCTGGAGATCGGTGCAGGAAATGGCTCACTCACCCGGCTTATCTCGGAAAAAGCCCGCAAGGTCATCGCGGTCGAGAAGGACCCGATACTGGCCGGGTTCCTGCGGGATTCCCTGCATGGCAGGGTGGAGGTTATCAAGGGCGATGCCCTTGAAATGGACTTTCCGAGCTTCGACAAGGCCATGGGAAATCTCCCGTACTCGGTTTCGAGCCCGCTGATCTTCAAGCTGCTGGAGCACGACTTTATCCTCGGTGTATTCTGCCTCCAGTACGAATTTGCCGAGAAAATGACCTCCTCCCCCGGATCCAGGAATTACTCCAGACTGTCGGTCATGATATCGCTGAGAACCTCCATGACAGTACTCTCGATGACGGTCCCAAGGGAGTCTTTCTGGCCAGAGCCCGGCGTGGACTCTGCCATTGTGAAACTGGCGCCGGAGAAGAACCCCGGCCTGGACAGTTTATCTTCCGAGGTCATCAGGATGATATTCACCCACAGGCGCAAGACCCTGAGGAATGCTGTCCGTGATTCCGATGGCCAGCTGGAGGAATTACTTGGATTTGGCCAGGACTCGGTACTTGAGGGGGTCAAGACGGATTACGGGGTGAGGGTTTTCGAGATGAGCCCACCAGATGTCCTTGCCTTCGCCAGATCTGTGGTGGACCTGGCCCGGGAGAACCCCGACTGAATTAGCCGCAAAGAGGAAAATATTATACGGTACCGTTCAAAGGTATTCCAAGCGGCAGGGGACCCGAAATGAGAAAAAAGGACATCTTAAGGAGGAGTCGCTTTGATGAAGACCCGGATGAGGCCGTTCACGCATTCATCTCCTCCATCGAACAGGACCGCAAGATCCTCGAAGCCGACATATGGGTGGACAGGGCCCACGTCCTCATGCTGAACCGGCAGGGAATGATATCACAGGCCGACGCCACCGCAATCCTGGGTGAGCTTGACTCCATATCCTCCCTGGAATGGTCCGACCTGCTTGACGGGAAATACGATGACGTTCACGTTCTAGTAGAATCCAGGATCATCAAGAACCTGGGCGAGGATATAGGGGGCAGGCTCCATACGGCCAGATCGAGGAACGATGAGGTCGTTGCATGCGTCCGAATTGCCCTGAGGGAGGACCTGCTTGACATAATCGAGGACCTGCTCGATCTCAATCAAACTTTGCTTGATATCGCCGGGAAACACATCGAGACCATCATGCCCGGCTATACACACCTCCAGAGGGCCCAGACGACCACGCTGGCACACCACCTCCTCGCCCACTGCCAGTCAATAAAACGCGATGTCGAGAGGTTGAAGTCCTGTTTCGACCGGGTGAACGTCAACCCACTGGGTGCCGGAGCCCTGTCCTCGACTTCCCACCCGATTGATCCCGGTCTCACAGCCGACCTTCTGGCCTTCGACGCGGTCGCGGATAACTCGATGGATGCCGTCGCCTCCCGCGACTTTCTCCTCGAAGCCATCGGCGATCTATCAATCTCCGGGGTGGGCCTGAGCAGGATGGCGGAAGAGCTCGTCCTGTGGAGCACATCCGAGTTTGGTTTCATAGTCCTCTCCGACGCCTATTCCTTTACAAGCTCGATAATGCCCCAGAAGAGAAACCCCGACGTGGCCGAGCTCTCAAGGGGGAGGATCTCCTCTGTCATAGGAGATATGGTCTCATCCCTCTCAATATGCAAAGGGCTGCCGCTTTCCTATCACACGGACCTCCAGGAGGCAACCCTCCACCTCTGGAGGGCGACATCCACGATGAGGGATGTCATACGCGTCCTGCGTGGTGCTATCTCCACTATGAAGGTAAATGAAGCCGCGATGGCGGACTCGGCGGGGAAAGGTTTTCTCTGGGCAACGGATTTGGCCGACGCGCTGGTCGCTGAACACGGGGTTCCCTTCAGGAAGGCCCACTCCATCGTCGCCGAGCTTGCCAAAACACTGGAGGATTTCGGGAACCCCGGGGAGATATCACGTGAACTTCATGAGGCCTCCCGGAAGCTGGGAAAAACCCTCGAGATGGATCCCAGGTCCATTTCCCGGGTAATGGATGCACGGAAATCCGTCGGGAGGAGGACTGCATGCGGGGGCCCCTCCCCCCAGACGACCCGTAGATCCATTAAAAAATCCCGGAAGGCCGCTGACAGGGCCCTCGATTGGGTGAGAGGGAAGAGGTGTAAGATAGATGCTGCCAAATCCAGGGTCAGGGCCATGCAAGATGGTCAAGTCGGATAGACGCCGGTGTCCCAATGACGGTTGGGAAGAAGGTTGTTGAGGATCAAAGGGTGCGGAAATACCTGGATCTAGCTGAGGCCAGGCTGGAGGAGGCCCAGAAGAAGGGAACTGCCCGTGGGCTAATCGACAGGGCCGGAAGGTACCTGTCGGATGGCAAACACTACTTCTCCAAGGGCGACAACGCAACAGCCCTGGCATCGGTGAGCTACTCGCACGGACTGCTGGACGGGTCGAACCATGCTGCTGCGATGCCCGATGACCAGGCCAGGCGAATCCTGGCCGGGATTTTCCTAGACAGGCTGGGTGGGCCCCCACTTTCTGGAACGGCAGGCATTCCGGTCGATGGGGAGCGCCTCCGGGTTCTCGTCTCGAATCTTGAGAGGGAAGGCCTTCTCGTTCGCAGCGGTGGTAAGGTAGAACTGACCCCTCCTGGAAGGTCCAGGATCAAGGTGGGCCTCGTGGCAGGGGTCTTCGACCTCATACACCCGGGACACCTTGCATTCCTGAACTGGGCGAGGGGCCATGTTGACGTACTCTCCGCGATCGTGGCGAGAGACCCCAACTCGGAGTCGAGGAAGGGAAGGAAACCGGTCCAGAGCGAATCCGACAGGCTCAGCCTAGTCAGGGAGTTGAAACCCGTTGACCACGCGGTGCTGGGGAGCCATGATGACATGTACTCCCCCGTCCAGAAAATCGGGCCCGACTTAATCCTCCTGGGAAAGGATCAGGATATAGATGGGCGCCGGGTTAGGGCTGATCTGTTAAAAAGGGGACTGAAAGTTCGAATTATCAGGAGCAGGGTCTGGGACTCGGGGGAGCTTTCAAAGACGACCAGAATTTTGGATCGCATTGCCCGGGATATGAAACGCTAGCCGGGCAGGACCTCCAGGCACACAACGTCCCCGTCAGTAACCCCCATCTCGCTTCGAAGCTGGCTCGAGGAGACTATCTCCAGGACGTCCGGCGGATAATGGGTTCTGTCCGGGAGGAATATGGCACAGTTATCATTTGGACCTATCCTTATGGGATAACAGCGTCCTCCCCCGAAGCTCCTGTCCCCATCCCGGAATCCCTCGATCTTGATCCCGGGCCTCATCGAGATCTCCTGGACGGAGCAACTGGGCACCCTCAGGTTAAGCGTCCCGGGGTACGGTTCAAAGCCCAGCTTTTCCCTGAACTGGGAACGGTATCCCTCCTGGCTCATGTAATATGAACCCTCACCCACTCCCGTGAACAGCCTCCCCTCTATGATGCTACCCTCGAAAATTCGAGCCAGCTCCTCATGCAGGTTCCTCAGATGGGCAATGCCCGATGGGGTGATCTTCACCTTCTGGTGCCTTCCCTCCCTCTCCCTCCATACCAGGCCCTCTTCTCCCATCTGCAGGAGGAGCCTGCTGGCGGTTTGCTGGGATTTACCGAGGGATGACCCGAGTTCACGGGATGAAACCCTGACGTAATCTCTGTCCGCGCCCATCTTGGCCAGCTCAAGTAAAAAGACGAGTATTTGGATTCGCATTCTACTGACCGTTGATCATTGTACCTATACCCTTGTCCGTCAACAGCTCCAGGACCAGTGAATGTGGAATGTTGCCGTTCAGGATATGGCCTCTCTCCACACCTCTCTCAACGGCGCCCACGCACGATTCGAGCTTCGGCAGCATGCCGCCGCTCACGACCCTTTCCTTGATCAGGCTCTCAACGTCGGCGACTCCTATGGATGATATCAGCGTGTCAGGGTCCTTCGGGTCCCGCATTATGCCCATCACATCTGTCAGAAGTATGAACTTCTCTGCCCCCAGCGTAACTGCCAGCTCCCCGGCAAGGGTGTCCGCATTAATGTTAAGGCCCCTGCCCTCGCTGTCCATCCCGACCGGTGCGATAACCGGGATGAAACCGGCCCTCGATAGGTCGTCGACGACCTTTGTGTTAATCTGTTCTACGGATCCAACCCTTCCCAGCTTGGGATCCTTGACCCTGGCAATAATGAGCTTGCCGTCCTTCCCCGACAGGCCAACGGACCTGCCACCCTGTCTCTCCAGTTCACTGACTATCAGCTTGTTTACCTTGCCAACGAGGACCATCTCTACTATCTCCATGGTCTCCTCGTCGGTAACCCTCAGACCGTCAACGAACTCCGCCTTTTTATCCACCATCCCCATGAAGCGGGATATCTCGTCCCCTCCCCCGTGAACTACCACCGGATCCATGCCGACGAGCTTTAACAGGACTATGTCCTTGGCCACGTTCTCCAGGTTCTCCGGGCTAGAGCTAACGTTTCCACCAAACTTGACCACTATAACCTTGCCGTAGAGCCTCTGTATGTAGGGTAAGGCCTCGATCAGCGTCTTTGAGATCTCCCTTCTCGAAACCGGGCTTGACACCGAGACCACCAACGGAAATCCTAGGCGCCCTGCACGAGATATATATCTTGTCCAGACCCCAAGCACCATGCATGAGGATACAGGTTTCGGGAATCGGGGTTTCCTGTGCTCATTTCATCGAGATTGACGGCTCCTTTGAAACCCTTCACGGCCATAATATCACGCTCTCAGCAGAGGCCGAGGGTGCGGGAGAGGGAGGAATCGTCATGGACTTCAGGGAGCTGGAGAACCACCTGGAGAGTATCGCATCGAAAATCGACCACAGGCTCCTTATCCCAGATAATAACCCCGGGATCGAGACCTCCAGCCAGGACGGCTATACCGATATCAGGGCCGGTCGGAAGAGGTACCTTGTACCCACCGTAGATCTGGTCCTCCTGCCGCTGATCAATTCCACCGCAGAGGAAATCGGCAGGTGGGTATTCTCCGAGCTGTCAAAAAAATTACCCGAAGATGTCAAACTCCACTCCGTATCGGTCCAGGAGGTGGAGGGCAAGAGTGCACTGGTCGAATCCTAGGATGTCCGCGCCTTCTCCGCCCACTCCTTCCCATACACGGAGAGGGTGATCTCCTTCTGCCTGCCAGTGTAAGAGGTGGAGACGAAACCGCAGTTCTCGAGCGTGGCTATCTGCTTGGCGGCCATCACCCTGTCGGTTGGTGTCGGTTTCCGACCTAGGAGCTCCACCAGAAGATCCGTTATCGACGGTGCCGTTCCCCCAAGCTTCTCAAGGGCCTCCAGGTAATCCGGTTCTATTTCCTCCTGCTCGATCCTGATTGGCAGGGGAGGACATTTCAGTACCTTCCTCACCCCGATTGCCAGCTGCGGGACCCTGAACTCCTCCAGGCCCTTATCCACTACCTCACCCATCCGCTGAAGCTTTGCAGCGTCCTTGGTCTCGATGTAGCCCTTCAGCTCCCTGCTGATTGCCTCCAGGGTTCGGCGCGCCACGTCAGGGGTAAAATAGGACCTAGGGCTAACGTAGTAGATTGACGCCCCCATCTCGAGGGCCGCCAGGAAAAGCGCGCAGGAGACGATCCGTGTCCCGGAGGAGATGTCGACTATGAACTCCGCGTCATCCCCGAGCCTGGCAAAAATGGCCCTGAAATCCAGGTATGCATCCAGGAGATCGAAGAAATTTACCTCGAAGGAGGTTATGTCGATCATGTCCTCGTCGATGGGGATTATCGGATCCTCGACCAGCTTCTTCTTCAGGTCCTTGAGGATCTCCTCGACAGCTATCTCGACTGCCGACATCTCTGATGATTTCTTCTTATTCCTGACGATGAAGACCTTCTCGGGTTGAAGGTGCGTGATGGCCCCAATGATCCTGTCCCTCTCGAGGCCCTGGGGAATTAGCAGATACCTTGGCACAATAACACCACTCGATAATTATCATCTTGGAGTTATAAATCTTAATGTTTTCGATTTTTTCCTGAATATTATATCTCTAAATGAAAATGAGTATAATTTATACACACTTAACCATAAACGTTTTTATTGTTGCTATTCAAAACACGAATTGATAATAATAAAGTGGATCAAGATGCTCGTTATAGGTGCCGATGAGGTTGGCTCTGGAGATACGTTCTGCGGTCTCGTGGTCTCCGCCGTCTGCCTCGATGAACACCAGATGGATGCCCTGAGGGAAAAAAACATCCGGGACTGCAAGAAGATCAGCGACAGCATGATCGGGCAGTACGTTGGCTGGATGACCGAGCTTGGCGTCCGCCACAGCACCATGGCCCTCGACCCGGATAAGTTAAACGGCCTCCTGTCCGATGAAATGGACCACGTCGAGGTGCAGAACATACTTTACTACAAGGCGCTAAGCAGCCTGGTCCAGAAGGTGGGGATCCCCGACGAGGTCTTCATCGACCAGTTTCCAGGGGCCAACATCAGCGTCGACCACCTCGACATCAAGATGATACCCAGGGCAGATGAGAACCAGATCCCTGTTGCGGCTGCAAGCATAATGGCGAGATCAACTTACCTGGGCATGAGGAAATCACTGGGGAAGGAGCTTGGGATGCAGATTCCCCTTGGAAGTTCAAACGTCCGCGGAGTCCTGAAGCAGTTGATAAACATGGAGGTGGATATCTCAAGGTACGCAAAGATGTATCCAAATAACGTTAAGGCGGTCCTCAGGGAATCAAGGTAGGGGACCATGGCCCAGGGGATCAAAAACCTCTTCTCTCACCTTTCAAGGTAAATAAAATAAGCTAAGATAATACAAACATTTTTGAATAATTAGTCATGGTAATAGAACATGCCGTCGCCACGGAAAAAAACCTTACAGGAGATAAACAACAGGATTAAAAACGGCGATGCCGTTGTGGTGACGGCCGAGGAGATGCCCGCCATCGTCAGGGAAAAGGGCGCTCCCGAGGCCGCCAGGGAGGTCGACGTCGTAACAACCGGTACCTTTGGTGCCATGTGCTCCTCCGGAGCATGGCTGAATTTCGGCCACTCCGATCCCCCAATAAAGATGAAGAGGATCTGGTTAAACGAGGTCGAGGCATACACCGGTGTTGCCGCCGTCGATGCCTTCATCGGCGCCACCCAGATGAGCGAGAGCAGGGGATATGATTACGGCGGAGGCCACGTCATAGAGGACCTGCTGGGAGGCAAGGAGGTGTCCTTAATGGCGGAGTCCTACGGTACCGACTGCTACCCGAGAACCCGCGTCGAGACCCAGATATCCCTAAGTGACCTCAACCAGGCCGTTATGCTAAACCCGAGGAACGGATACCAGAGGTACAACGCCGCCACAAACGGCAGGGAGGAGACGATATACACCTACATGGGGGCACTCCTCGCAGGCATGAGGAACGTGACATTCTCTGGAGCTGGGATCCTCAGCCCGCTCTCAAACGACCCGGAGTACCGGACGATTGGCCTCGGGACGCGGATCTTCCTCGGGGGCGGACGGGGATACGTAATCGGCGAGGGAACCCAGCATTCGCCCGCAGGCGGGTTTGGTACCCTCATGGTCAGGGGTGACCTCAAGGAAATGAACCCGGAATATATTCGCGGCGCCAGTTTCCAGCGGTATGGTACTACCCTCTACGTCGGCCTCGGCATTCCGATACCAATCCTGGATGAGGACATGGCCAGGTTCACCGCTGTGACGGACGCAGACATAACCACGGACATCCTCGATTACGGTGTCCCCAGGCGCGATCGCCCGGTGGTAAAGGAGACCAACTACGAGGAGCTCAGGTCGGGGCGGGTTACCATAAATGGCCGGGAGGTCCCCGTCTCCCCCCTCTCCAGTTTCAAGGTCTCGAGGAAGATTGCAGGTGAGCTCAGGGACTGGATAGAGGGTGGAGATTTCACGCTCACGGCTCCCATCGAGCGCCTGCCAAGAAAGACCAAGTTTAAACCCATGAAGGCAGAGCCCAAGGTTCCCTTCGTGGAGGAGATTGGCACGGGAAAGGTGGTGACGGGAACCGTGGACATGACCATCAGCGAGGCGGCCAAGCTCCTTACCCAGGAGCGGGTCGATAGCCTGATAATTCAGGACTCCGTTGGGGCCCTCTCGGGAATCCTGACCTCTTGGGACATTGCCAAAGCTCTGGGCAGGGGTTCGGAGACCGTGGGCGAGGTCATGACGAGAAAAGTCATCGTTGCCCGAAAGGGGGAGCCCATCGACCTTGCAGCGAGAAAGCTTGAGAAACATCACATCTACTCCCTCCCAATAATCGATTCAAAGAGGAGGACACTGGGAATCATCTCGGAGGACGATATCGCAAGGTTCGTAGGGAGGAGGAAATGGTGACCTACTTCCATCTTGAATTCCCGAGGGAAATAGTCTCGAAACCAGTCGTGTCCGATGCCATACTGGAGACGAAGGTAACCATCAACATCCTGAGGGCGAGGATCGACGAGACGCATGGAGACATGATAGCTGACGTCACGGGCCACAGGTCGAGGATCAAACGGTTCGCAAAGTATCTGGCCGGGCTCGGGGTTCTCGTCGAGGAGATCGAGGACAGCGTCTCGGTTCAGGTAGACGGTTGCACCCACTGCGGCGCCTGCCTCTCGGTATGCCCCGTGAAGGCGATATCCATGGACTCCGACGGGAACGTGGTCTTCGACCAGAAGAAATGCATCTCCTGCGGGGTCTGCATCCCGGTATGCCCGGTCAAGGCCATAAGCGCGCCACCGATCTAGGCCCTGGAGTGAACCTCCGAATCCAGGACCAGGTCCTTCCCATCTCGGTCCACCTCGACCATATCAGGAAGCACTCCCCAAGCACCCATCCTCTCCCCGGAGATTATCGCGACCCCGCCGATCCCCAGCCTCTTGGCTTTTTCTATTCCCCTCTGGATCCCGTCAGTGCCCCTGACCTCGTTGCACACAGATGTCGCCAGCGCATCTGCCACAGCCGGGGAATCCGGTGTGAATGCAACCACGGCATCAGCATCTCCCAGGCTGATCGAGTTACCCACGGTACCCGAGCTGGTGCATAGCCCAGCAAATGACCCTCCGGGGGTAACCCTGAACCCCATTGAGCTGAAGGGGGAATCGCCCGCGAATATTCCGACGGTGAAAGGTCCAACCCCGTGAATGCACAGGTCTCCCCCGTTCTCGACGATGACGCTGGATGCGCCCGCCTCCACCGCGGCAAGGGCAGCCACGTGAGCCAGGACCCCCGCAATGGATGCGAAGGGACCGACCTCTGCCAGCCTCCCAGCATCGTACATCGAGCCTATAAACCAGGGCATGGGCACATCAGGCCTCTCCACTGGTTCCAGTGACCACCTGAAATCCGGAAACCGTTCAAAGTGGGACAGGATATCTTCCCTCGCCTCCGAAACGGCACCAATAACCCGGTCCTCTACCCCACCCTTGTCCGACTTGACAAGTAGACCGGTTTCCCCCATATTCACGGAGTAGCGATGAAGTTTCATCTAGTACGCTCTCGCGACCATCACTATGTGTTTCGCGGGTTTCCCGCATGCAATGCAGGTCTTCCCCTCGGGGACGTCATCACTGCCAAACACGGTTCCCCGGACGTCCGCATCGGTCAATTCCTTGACCTCCTCGGCGCATGCCTCCCCGTCCATCTCCCTTGAGCAGAAGGGCACATTTACGAAGCCGCCTTTCTCGGCAAGTATGCTAGAAAGCTCATCCATGTCATCTGTCTCGGCTACGTGGGTATTCAGATATTCCTCGGCCCTCTCTCTCAGGTTATCAAGCAAACTTTGCCCCAGCTCACCTATCTCTTCAGCTGCATCCTCAAACCTGACCTCCCCCTTCTCCCCGGTGTCCCTTCTCACAAGAGTGACGGTCCCGTTACTCAGGTCTCTCGGGCCGATCTCCGCCCTGATAGGAACTCCTTTCATCTCCCAGTAGTAGAATTTCGCACCGGGTTTCTTGTCGGAGTCGTCAAGGAAGACCCTCCATCCAGCATCCTTCAGGATTCCGGCCAGTTCAACGCACTTGTCCCTGACGCCCACGTCCTTGCCCTTGAAGATTATCGGTACCACAACCACCTGGACCGGCGCAACGGCCATGGGAATCACCAGTCCCTTCCTGTCACCGTGCATTGCCCCCAGTACGGCTAGAGACCTGGATATGGGCGGTCCGTAGCACGTCTGGTGAGGAGTTTGCCTATCTCCCTTCTCGTCCTCGTAAGCAAGCTCGAAGGCCCTGGCAAAACCCTGTCCCAGGTAGTGCGTAGATGGGAGCTGGACAACCCTCCCGTCCGGCATAAGTGCATCGGCGGCATAGGTGTCCTCGGCGCCCGCAAATTTATCGAAGGCCGGTCTCCTGAAGAAGATCAGGGGTATCCCCAGTTTCTCATTCAGCACCGCCCGTGTGGTTTCCATGTCCGCGTTAACCTGATCCAGTGCCTCATCCCTGGTCGTGAAAACGTCGTGGGCCTCTATCCACAGGAACTCCCTTCCCCTTATGAGGGGTTTCGTGGCCTTGGTTTCGTAACGGTAGACGGCACAGCTCTGGTACAGCCTGAGTGGAAGGTCGGTGTGGGAGCGGATCCAGAGTGAATACATCTGGTAGAATGCAGCCTCGGAGGTTGGCCTCAGGGCGAGTTTCTTCTCGAGAGCTCCTTCACCCGCCTCAGTTACCCAGAAAACCTGGGGGCTGAAACCCTCGACATGGTCCTTCTCCCTCTCGAAGTTCTCCTCCGGTATGACGACGGGGAACAGCGTCGGGCTGTGTCCCCGCTTCTCAAGCTCTCCCTCCCAGATCGAATACAGTACCTTGGCCATGCGCATAAGCCAGGGACGGTAGACCACGAAGCCCTTAACGTCATATCTGAGGTCCACTAGGTCCGCGGTCTTCAGGATCTCGCTGTACCAGGTCGAGAAGTCCTCCTTTTCTATGTTGAATATCTCCTTTGAGGAGGTCGTGCCTTCATCCGCCAACATTCCTCACTCGGCAGAAGGCCCTCTGGAAGTTTTATTACTCTTTCCAGAATCCTACAATACGTTTTCATCAGTTTCCGGGGAACAATCCTAGTCCTTCTTCCTGACGCGGATGACCTCTCCCAGCGTTACATTATCATCCGTTGAGTGGACCGAGGTGGTAATCTCATCCTCAAGCCCTGCCTCCTCCAGGAGACTGATCTTCAGGAACCTCTCCAACTTCTTGGCAAGCGCTATGCTGGGAGCCAGGGTTTCGGACTCCAGCCGGTGGATCGTTGAGGATTTCTCGCTCACTTTCTTACCCAGATCCTCCTGCGTCAGGCCTTTACGCTCCCGCGCGGACCTTATCTTGGCCCCATAGCCGTCAATGACGTCGAAATCGGCCGTTTTTCGGCCAACGGAGGCCTTCTTGGACCCCGTTGCCCTACGTGGAGCCCTTGATTTTTTATCGGGACCTGACTTCACCTCGACTGGTTTCCCGAACCTAGAACACCTGTCGCAGACCTCAAGGGTTGCCCTGTCGACCAGTACCGTCCTAAGATGCCTTACCTCTGAACCGCAGATCTCACAGATCATTACATACCGCCTGATGTTAATTCCCTATTAACTGAATATATTTAAATTGCGCTCGCCATTCTCCATGGGGAGGGCCGAGAAGTGTCAGAGGCTGGGACCGTCACAGATGCCGACGAAGTCATCAGCACAAATATTCAGCTTCACAAGAAAATTAGATACCTCGAGTTCGAAAAAAGGAATATCGAGCGGGAGTACCTTCGCCTGGAGAAGGAGCTCAAGACCCTTCGCTCGGAAATACGCAAGATGCACGAGGCACCTCTCGTGTCATCGACGCTGGTAGAGAAGCTCTCCGATGAAAAGGCCATCGTACGGTGCCACAACGGGGAGTTCGTCGTCGAGGTATCGGAGTACATAGACAAGGAAGAGCTTTCTCCGGGCTCAAGGGTCGCCCTGAACAGCCGGAATTACGCCATCGTTGATCTTCTCCCGGCACCGAAGGATCCGCTGGTGCTCGGAATGGAGCTCTACGACAAGCCCGAGGTCTCCTACGAGGACATCGGCGGCCTCGATGAACAGATAGGCGAGCTCAGGGAGATAGTTGAGCTTTCGCTAACGAACGTCGACCTCTTCAAGGAGGTTGGCGTTGATCCCCCCAAGGGAGTTCTCCTCTACGGACCCCCTGGAACCGGCAAGACCCTCGCTGCAAAGGCCGTCGCCCGTCAGACTAACGCCACGTTCGTCAGGATAGTCGGGTCGGAACTTGTGAAGAAGTACATCGGCGAGGGGGCGAGAATGGTCCGCGAGATATTCCAGTTCGCGCAGGAGAAGCAGCCCTGCATAATATTCATAGACGAGCTGGACGCGATAGGTGCAAAGAGGGTGGACAGCGGCACGAGCTCGGACAGGGAGGTTCAACGCACTCTTATGCAGCTGCTATCAGAGGTCGATGGCTTCGACCCATGTGGAAACGTCAAGGTGGTGGGTGCAACTAACAGGTCCGACATCCTGGACCCCGCCCTTCTGAGATCGGGAAGGTTCGACCGCCTAATCGAATTCCCGCTTCCCGACATGGATGCCAGAACGAGGATCCTCCAGATCCACACGAGAAAAATGAACCTCAAGGAGGTCGACCTCAAGGCCATTGCCATTGAAACCGATGGTGCATCCGGGGCCGACCTGAAGAACATCTGCACAGAGGCGGGCATGTTCGCCATCAGGGAGCGAAGGAACCACATTACCAGGGAGGACTTCAGAAGCGCTCTCTCGAAGGTACTCGGATCTTCCCTGACCTACGAGAAGGAAGCGTCCACGGTATACGTTTAACCCTTTCAAGCGATGATGTAAGAGCCCTTGCTGAACTGATGAGGAAGATCTTGAGTTCTGAGCTTGCGGGGTTTGACCTAGCGGGAAAGTTAGGCTCTTGACGTTATCTCCTTGAACCTTTTCAAGTCATTCACGTTGGTGAAGGTCTCCAGACCGGGATCTAGGCCAGCGAACTCCTCAACAGGTACGTACCTTGTCCGAAGTGAGTCGAAGAGCCTCGAGACCTTTCTCTCGCCCCTGGTACAGATTCTTTCCAGGACCCCGATGGCAGGTACCCTTTCCACCACGACGTGCAGCGGCTCTATGAATCCATTCGGATGCCTTGGAACCACGGCCTGGTACTCTGAGGCCAGTGAGAACTGCAGCTCGATAACGTCACTGCTGAGAAATGGCATGTCTGCGGCTGTTATGAAAACCCTCTCGGATTTGATGTCCCTTGACCCGGCCAGAATACCACCGAGTATTCCCGGGGCGCAGTCAACGCAGGAATGGACTCCCGTCAATTTCGAATACCGATCGGCGCGATCCACCGTAGACGTGGAAATAACCAGCTCATCAAGGAATTCCAAGCTCCGGACCACCTCCTCCAGCAGCGTCCTCCCGCCGCCAAAGTCCAGCAGGGCCTTGTCCACTCCCCCGAATCTCCTCGATTTGCCACCCGCCAGGATTATTCCTCCCCGCAAGACCTCACCCATCTATATCCCTTATTTTCCCCACCAGCGTTCCATCCTCCAGGATTGCGGTGGAGTTTGGTATGTTCAGGCAGTTCTTGGCTAGGGGGCCCAGAGGGGTCTCCACGTTGAAACCCGTGCCCCCGAACAGCCTGTTGAAGCATGGAAGAATAACCACGCCGAGTTTCCTGTTGTAATCATCGATCTCGGATGGAAATCGCTCTAGAACCCTTGACCAGATGGGCCTTGATTTGATGAAGCAGGCAAGGCGGCTCTGCACTCCCAGCGAGTCCTTCAGCACGATCGCCGGGTGGCTGTGGCCGATAACAAGGTGCCTGCAACTGAAGAGCTCGCTCCTGGGCCAGGTGTGGCCGTGGAAAAAGCCGACGTTGCCCCTGATCTCCCCACGGACACTCCCGAACCTCACGTTTTCCGCGTGTATTATGGAATTCAGACCCACGTCGTGGTTGCCCTTGATTATAGTGATATCAACGCCCAGATCCCTGACGAAACGCTCCAGTTCCTCGTACTCCCAGTCCCCGACGTAGGGTATGTTGTGCTTGAAATCACCGGTTATTATGACCTCTGCGGGGTCAAGCTGGTCTATGAGACCTAGCAACCTCTCCTTGATGGCACCCGTCTGGGACGGTATCCTCATGCCCCCATCGTGGAATAACTCGAACTCGTACCCGAGGTGCAGGTCGGACACGACGAGTATCCTATCTCTGGGGAAGAAAAGGCCCCTCTCAACGGGTCTCATTGCCAGAGAAAGGGCCGGCGGGATTGAAAAGTCGCACCACGCCGGCTACCCAGTGTTTTTATACTTTCACTCGACGTTTATCTCAGGGGGATTGATGTAGTCGTGGTACTTGGTGCCCACGTCTGCCTCGGATGTGCTGCCATCGTGGATATAGAGCCTGTAGTTGAAGACGAGTTCCTCGCCCCCCTTCAGGGTGTAGTCACCCCGGATCGACTTGTCGTTGTAGAAGTAAGAGAGGCCGAAGCAATTCGCGGTCATTAACCCGTAGTTCCTGACGTGCCAGTTAGTCGGGTGTCGCAGGTTCGACGGATGGTCCATGACCGCTATCCCGGCCACCTTGCCCTCCGTCGGGCCGTAGTAGTCGCACCAGTGGGCCTTTTTCCCCCAGGTCTCGCCCTCGTTTATCCCCCCGAAGGAGTTCTCGATGGTCCCGCCGCGGGGCACGTCGATGGAGCTTGCCATCCTCACGGAGATTATACCTCCCTCCTTCGTGTCCCCGAAGAATACATCGCCCTCGGTGGCGACCAGTTTCACCTCCACATCGATAACGTGGCCGACGTCCTGGATGTTGTAGAACTTGAAACTGCTCCACTCCTCCATGACCTTCTTGCCCTCGGAGCTGACCCAGTCATTCTTGGTACCGATCTTGGCAAAAACCGGGCCCGAGGTCTGTTCCGTGAAATCCTTATGAACCGTCCCCCCGTGGCCCTCGCCCTCGCTCCAGTTATCGACCTCATTTACCTCGCCGAAGGCCACCCATATTGACCTGTGGTGCCTGTGGTCAGTGGATTCTCCCTCTACCTCCTTCATGGGGTAGGACCTCGTTACCTTTACCCCGCTCGGGGCAAGCACCGGAAAGAGGTACGGCCTTACGAAATCTTCTCCTCCATGGACGTAGGTGGTGAAATGCTCTCCCGATATTTTCACATCGATAGCGTCCTCACGAGGCACTAGTTCCACTGCGCCATTTCCCTTAGAGTTTTCGCCGCTCTTCAGGGTCAGAATCTCGGATTGCTCAGCGTCGAGGCTGGCAACAATGAATGATATCAAGGTTCCATCTTCGCCCGATTCGAGCTGTAGAGGAATCTCGCTTCCACCTTCGTCCAGAAGTACTGCCTCATCGAACTTCTCTGGGATAAGAATGCTCACTGGACAGTTCATTCTGGCATGGTTCCCTGCATATACAGAAATCTTCTTCTCCATGGGGTATGCCCTCCGAAGGGGGCACCCCATGGGACTTTTAACTATTTTCAGAGGCCCGTTAAACCTGTTCAATCATCGAACACGCCTCCCACAAGACGGAAGGATGAACCGTGTGGCATGTGCTCGACCCGGATTGACGGGAAATTTTCAGCCACGTAATTGGTAAGGGTCACCATTCCCGGCTCCTCGGATGTCCCGTGGTTCACCCTTATTACCGGGTGTCCCAGATCCTTGGCCATCTGTATTTCCCTCCAGTAGATGGATCCGTCATCGCAGACGATCGAGCAATCGCAACCCATCTCGAGGTAGGTACCTATGGCGCAACCGCAACCGGTGCCAATTCCCACCCTCGAAACCAGTCTGTCCGGTTCTCCCGAGACCTGAACCAGCGGTTCGCCGATGCTCGAGCAGCGACTGGCCACATCAAGGGCAAATTCGTCAAGTTTCACGGGATCGATGTCGTATCTATGCTGATACCCGCCTGCCCCTACGGATTCGGGGCCTCCTTCCAGGCCCAGAAAGCGGGCCCAGGCCCAGGGAATTCCTATCTCCGGCCAACGATCCCAGCTGTCATGTATTCGAACTATGACCAGACCTTGTTTCTCAACCAACCCAAGTTTTTCCGCGGCCCTGGGCTCGCCCCAGGGGTTCCTGTCAAGGTGATCCCAGAAGGTTGGCTCGTGGCAGATCACGAGGTCATGCCCCTTTGAAATGGCCTCCTGCAGGGCGGATAATCCCGGCATCCACGTCACCAGGCAGCTCCGTACCCGGGTTTCGGGGTCGCCGATAATCACCCTGTCAACCGTTTTGTTACGATCTACCCAGTCGGCCCTTGACAGGAAGTGCTCCACGATATCCTTTACCATCATTTCGTTCCAGCGGTTAAAGGATCCCGTTAAAATCGGTTTCTTAACACTAGAGGTTGAACCTGGTAACGCCTACCTCCCTGTAGGCGGTTCTCCGCACCATCAGCGTCCACACTATCGCTCCGCTGATCATCCCCGTCCCACTTACCGTGAACCACTCTATGACGTAGACCCAGATAAGGGCCTCGTCCTTTGCCGCAAGGGCCAGCTCTGATACCTCAGTGATCTTCTCCAGGGCCTCCTCCAGGCTCGAGAGGCTGTCCTCGTACTCACCCTGTACGTAGAGCCTGATTACTTCCTTCCTCATGTCGTCCGCCATCTTCAGTTCAGTCTCGGCATTCCTGAGGTTTGCGCCGAACTTCTCCGCGAAATCCATCACGGAAATTGAGTACGATCGTGAGGAATAGAAGCTAGTGAGCTTCGTCCTCAGCCTAAGGAAGAGCGTCGTGTCCTCCGGTATCTTCACCTTTGCCGAATAGTAAACGAGGTTGCTCATAACGAGGGGGGCGTAGCTCCACCTGTGAAATTCCTGTGGGCCGTTTCCGCCCCAGTCGAAGACGAAGGCCTCGGATCGTCCCTCGCCGATATCCCAGTACATCAGGATCGGCGACCCGGCCGGGTACCGACTGCTCCTTGCGATCACCTTCGCACCGCTTTTTTCCTCCACCCTCTGGTGGTTCCCCAGGGGAATGGTCTTCCAGGGTATATTCCTGACCAGAGGATGGTCCTCGAAACCCTCCTGGATAACCATGAAGTACTTCCTGCCGAGATCCCAGTAATCCGGCGGGCAAAGACAGGGAAGTATCTCCCCGACGGGTGAAGGTCCCCAGCTGGGGTGGGATGCCTGCCCGCCAAAGGACTGGGGGCCCCCGCCCATCAGGAATCCCTGCCCGGTTTCGATCACCCCATCCCTGACCCAGTTCTGGATCTTGGCCGGGAAGAATGGCTCCCTCGCATCCGCGATAATGACGACGTCGAAATCAGACCTGTATCGTTTCTCGGTCCTCGGCATGTACATCCTCAGACGGGTGGCCGCCTCCTCGATTGAAGCGTAGGCGGTCGTGATGAATTCCACCGGGACGGGGGACATTACTATCAGAGGGTCCTGAGCCAGTATGGGGGTTACGAAACCGGCCTTCATCAGGGCATCGCCCATGAAGAGCACCCGGATCTGCCCTGTCTGGGGGTCGACCTTTGGCTCATCATCCCCGATGCAGGCTGGCAACACCATCAAAACGCAAAGGAATATTGCCAGTTCCATTATCCGCAAGCTTTCACCTTCCCATGCTGGATACAGAGCCAATTAACTATTTTCAGGGCGTAAATTTCCCCGCCATCACACAGAATACCTCTCAAGTTTCCCCTCATCGACATCGATTCCCAGGCCATCTCCCTCCGGGACCATCAGTCTGCCGTTCTCGAGCCTTGGTGATTCTTTAAGAAGGTCATCTTCAAACATCCAGGACCCTATCAGCTCCGCGCCATATGTGAAAACCCTGGACGAGACGGCCAGGTGAAGGCCTCCGAGGGATCCCACTCCCAGCTCGGGCATGCTTCCCACCATACAGGGAATTCCCCCGCCCTCCGCGATGGCTGCAAGCTTGGCAGAGGGGCGAAGGCCACCCGGCTTCATTATCTTGATGTTGAAGATGTCCGCGGCGGCCCCCTCCATAATTTTCATGGCATCAATCGGTCCGAAGAGGCTCTCATCCACCATTAGTGGTATGCTCGAATCCCTCCTGAATCTCGCAAGCCCCCGGATGTCATCCCGTGGGAGCGGCTGCTCCATCACCGAGACATCCAGCTCTGCGAGCTTATCTGCCACCATAATGGCGGTCCTCAGGTCGTACCCCTGGTTGGCGTCCACCTTCAGCTTTGGACCTGGACCTATTGCATCCCTGACCGCACTCGCTCTCTCGATATCAATTCCCGGTTCATCACCGACCTTGATCTTGATGGTACGAAATCCCTTTTTCACGTACCTTCTTGCCTCGGCCGCCATCGCCTCCGGGGTTTCAAAACCAATCGCCCAGGATAGATCCACCCCATCCTGGACCCTCCCGCCAAGCAGGTCGTGTACCTGTATTCCCAGGGACCTTGCAGCCAGATCGTGAAGGGCCACATCTATCCCCGCCCTCGCAAAGCTGTCAGCTCGGGCATCCTCGAGGTCGAGATGGATCCGCTCGATTTCCAGTGGGCTTCTTCCGGTAATAACACCCATCAGGCGGTCTATCTCGCCCAGCACGCTCTCCTGGGTCTGGGGCGAGTATGAGGACATCGGGGCGGATTCACCGTACCCCACCTCTCCGCCCCTCGTCACCAGGCGAACTATCACGTGCCTGCCATGGGTGGCCCTTCCACCTGCAATTGCGAATGGTTCGACGAAGGGCACCGAGACCGGTATATGCTCCACTTCGGCAATTTTCAACTGCCTCTCCCCAGAATCTCCAGCGCCACGCCGCGGTATATCTCGACTGCCTTCTCGACCTGATCGAGGGAAACGAGCTCGTTCTCCGTGTGGGCCCTCCCAATATCACCGGGGCCGAGGACCAGCGAGTCCGCACCTGCCAGGTTCCTGAGGGGATCGGCCTCGGTCCAGCCCCTCATCCCGATGGATTCAATCCTGGAGCCCATGATTGCTTCCTGCACCTCCCCTACCGTTTTCAACAGCACAGAATTCTCCCTTATCTCGAATGGATCCCCCCTCTTGAAGACCTTCACCTGGGATCCCCTTCCCCCAATGATCCTCTCAATTCTACCCAGGGCGTCATCCACGGTCATTCCCGGCATAACCCTGACATCAAGCCTCGCCTCGCACCTCACCGGTATCCTGTTAGTCGCATCCCCGCCGGAGATCACGCCCAGGTTCGTGGATGGCATCCCAACCATTGGATGCGACGGGAAGTCCCTGACCAGTTCCTCGATGTTCCGGCAAAGATCCACCATTTCCAGAATCGCATTCCTTCCCTTCCAGGGAATTGACCCATGCCCCCCAACCCCGTTTGTCGACAAGTCGAGGAACATCAGGCCGCTGTGGGCAACCACTGGAGCGAGATAGGTTGGCTCCCCGACGATAGCAAAATCACAGCGATAGCCTTTCTCCACGCAGGTCCTCACTCCCCGGCTGGAGACCTCCTCGTCCACCGATATCAGCAGGTCCAGTCGGCCTTCCAGTTCCTCCTCTGGAACACCGTCAAAGGCAGACATCATCGAGGCGATGCTTGCCTTGTCATCGCAGGATCCCAGCCCCCTCACAACACGACCATCCAGCTCCGACCGGGCCAATGAGGAGCCGCTGGGTGGCATCGTGTCCGAATGAGCGTTCAGGCATAGTATCGGTCTTCCATTTCCCTTGCTGGCGAGCAGGTTGTACCTGCCGCCACCCATGTCGTACCTCTCGGTCCTGGGTGCTAGCTCTCCCAGCATGTTCTCCAGGAGGGACATTATCTCGTGTTCCCTCCCGGTGACGCTCTCTATGTCCACGAGTTCGCAGAGCAGATTCTGGGCGTCCAAGTTATCGCCATCGTATTCATCTATCGGGATCCGGGATGACGGTGTTTGATATCGTGCCAACGCCCTGGACCTGGCAATCGACCACATCCCCCGGGACTATCGCGCTTATTCCCTCCGGGGTTCCTGTGGATATGATGTCCCCCGGCTCCAGGGTCATGTGGGAGGATATGAACTCGATGAGCTCTTCAACCGGGAATATCATGTCTCTGGTGTTACCCCTCTGCCTCGTATCACCGTTTACCCTGCACTCCAGGTCCAGTTCCTGGGGGTCATCTATCTCCTCGCGGGTCACGACCCAGGGGCCCATTGGACAGAACGTGTCCAAGCTCTTTGACCTGAACCAGGGATTCCTGAGCTCGATGTCCTTGATCTGCATGTTCCTAGCGGACACGTCGTTTAGCACCGTGTAGCCGAACACCTTCTCCATGGCATCTGCCCTCCCCGTCTTCCACGATTTTGAGCCGATTACCACGGCCAGCTCCACCTCGTGGTCAACCCTGCTGCAGATGCTGTGGTGGATTATCGGGTCCCCGGTTCCAATCACGGAGCTGGTTGCCTTCGGGAATATTATCGGCTCATCCGGGACTGACATGCCGGATTCCTCGGCGTGGGCAGCGTAGTTGCGTCCCAGGCAGATTATCTTTCCAGGCCTTTGGATCGGGGCCATTATCCTGGCTCCCACCATATCCAGCCTCTCCCCCGAACCCTTTACGAGGGAGGAAATGCCCTCAGTTCCCCGTTCCGCGATCAGCCTCGCCGTGTCCCCTTCCCAGTCCAGCGGCAGAATGGATCCCTCATCCAGTATTCCGACGCCGACCTTCCCTTCTCTCTCGTATCTCAACAGTTTCATCTACACACCCTCGATCACAGCGACCCTCGCAGGGGCCGCGTCAATGCCCACTACCTTCAGGGGCATTGCCACCAGCATTACCCTTTCCTCCCGGATCTCGTTCAGGTTTACGACGTTCTCCACCTGGCAGGCCCCCGCCCCGAGGAAAATATTGTGGACCTCCAGCGTCAGGGGAAGGTCCACCACGATGCACCTCACGCCCCGTTCGACCAGCAATTCTGCAAACCCTGCCTTGACAACAGGGAAACCCGAGTAGTACCGGTCCGTTCCCCAGTTGTCATACCAGCCGGTGTCCAGGATGATCCTCCTCTCATCCAAAAGGCCTGGGTCGATTGAGTTCTCGTCTATCACGTCCCCGCTGCCGACGTCAAGCCTCAGTACCCTCGCCGGTCCCACCAGGTTCTCCAGCGGCACCTGGTCAATCGCCATGGCGCCCCTTATCATGTGCATCGGGGCGTCGATATGGGTGCCCGAGTGGCTTCCCATCACGATTTTACTGGTGCGGCAGTCCACGTCCTCGTACCTACCCTCCTCGGTTATCGATACAACCACGTGGTCAGGCCTGGGGAACCTGAACATCTCGCTGGTCACCGGAACTGATATGTCAATTATTCTCATCTGCGCCAGCCCTGCCTTGGCTCCCCGAGTACCTCTTAACGTTTTTCATCACGCACGTGGGGTGATGCAGCTGCCCCGGGAAGCGAGGAAGACTATCTGTGTGCCCCCGCCCTGGTCGTGCCCATCTCCCTGTACAGCCTCCGCCGGACCAGAAGCGTCCACAGCACTGTCCCGGCTACCAGGGATGTGCCGGTCACGACCAGGTACTCTATGATGTAGATCCAGAGGAGGGCTCGATCCTTCAGATCCACCGCCTCTAGCTCCAGCTCCCTAATGGAATCCAGTACCCTTCCCATCCCCTCCAGGGAATCTGGATAGGCCTGCTCCAGGTAGAGCTCGTCAGCGGCCCTCTTCTCCTCCTCGATCAGGGAAAGACCGTCGGAGATCGGGGAGGGATTGGCACCGAATTTTTCGATGAACCCCATCATGTCCCTGAGTAGCGCCGACCTCGACGCGAACTCGAAGAAGGAATCTCTCAGGGCGTGCATCATCTCGGGGTCATCGGGGACCTCAATGCCGCAGGAGTAATAAATCAGGTTCAGGAGGAAGTCGTGCCAGTAGTCCCAGTCCTGTACCCAGAGGGAGGCGTAGTGCCCGTGCAGGTCGGTGCCGAAGATGCTCGACCTTCCCTGACCAAGGTCCCAGTAGGCAAGCACCGGGAATCCCTTCGCGCCGTCATCGGCGAGCTTTGTGGCACCCTCCTTCATGGTAATCCTGTTCAACCTAGTTATGGGTGGGGCCGTTTCCCAGGGGAGGGATTCCATCAGCGGGTTCTCGGGCACCAGGACCCTTACCTTGATTGGACCCTCCACGAACTCGTTCGTGTAGACCCGCACCGGGAGTATCTCCTCCTCGATCTGGGTACCCTCCCACACGGCCTTCTGGGCCGTGGAACCCCCGAAGCCCCTGTGACCGTCCGTGTATAGCATGCCAAGCCCCCCCTCCACGACGGCCCTGGAGAAATCGCTCTGCAGCTTCGGCGTGATCATTACGGCATCCACCCCCGCGAGCTGGACCAGGTCCTTGGAATCGATGAGGTGCTTGTAGCTCTTGGGCATGTAGAGGCGCATGTACCGGGCGTTCTCCTCGTCGGTATACCATACCGTGATTATCGGCACCAGCGTCGGGTCCAGCTTCGGGTCCAGCATCAGGATCCGTCCCGGGGAGGTTCCCCAGAAGGCCGTGCCGATGAAGAGAACCCTCAGCCTCCCGGTTGATGGGTCCTGCCGCGGAATTGCCATACAGGACGGGAGAATCAGTGCGATAAGCAGGAGGGTGGTGGCTGTTGACCAGGGTTCCGCCGCGGTCACATAGCTCTCCAGGTCTCCCCGACATGCTACTGGTTCTTCCACTTGGTGCCCCATTCGGTATCCTCTATTATTATTCCTTCCTCTTTCAGCTCGGACCTGAGGCGGTCCGCCCTATCCCAGTCCTTCGACTCCCGGGCGGCCTCCCTCCTCCTTATCTTGTCGGCCTGCTCCGGCTTCAGGTCCGAGGGCTCCGGGAAGATCAGGCCGAGAACCCCTGCAAATGACTCGAAATCCCTCCTCATCATCTCCAATATTTCCCGCGACCTACCGGCGAGTATGTACCGGTTGATGCTCTTGGCCAGATCATGTAAGACCTGCAGGGCGAGGGGGTTATTGAAGTCGTCGTCCATGGCCTCCTCGAATCGGGTCCTCAGACCCTCGAATTCACTCATGACCTCCTCATCATCGCCGTTTTTTCCATCATCCGCCGTCCCGAGGGCGAATAGAAGGTTCTGGTAGGCATTTGATAGCCTCTCGTAGTTATTCTTTGAGTTCTCAGCGAACTCGGGGGTGTAGTCCAGCGTCTTCCTGTAGTGGGTCGAGACCAGCATGTATCTGATGACGGGTGCGGGGAAATCGCGGAGGAGGTCATCGAGTGTGATGTAGTTACCCAGGGACTTGCTCATCTTCTCCCCGCCCACCATCAGGTGCTCCCCGTGCAGCCAGTACCTCACGAACTGCCTCCCCGTGTGGGACTCGGACTGGGCTATCTCGTTCTCGTGGTGGGGGAAAATGAGGTCAACGCCGCCGGTGTGAATGTCGATCGGACTCCCCAGATGCTCCAGGGCCAGAACTGAGCACTCTATGTGCCATCCGGGCCGGACCTTTCCCCACCTGGACTCGTAGTAGATGCCCCTCTCGATCTCAGATTCCGTCGATTTCTTCAGGAGGGCGAAATCCCGGGGGTTCTCCTTCTCGTACTCGTCGACGTCGACGCGGGCCCCGGTCCTGATCTTCGACATGTCGATCTTCGACAGCTTCCCGTAGTCCGGGAACTTCGAGACGTTGAAGTACACGCTCCCCCCGCTCTCGTAAGCCAGTCCCTTGTTTTCGAGGTCCTCGACGAGCTCCAGCATAGGCTCGACGTTCTCTGTCGCCCTGGGGTAGTGGTGAGCCGGGAGAACGTTGAGCCGTGAAAGCCCCTCGAGAAAGATCTGCTCGTACCTCCGGGTATATTCCCCGAGCGGCAGGCCCTCCTCGCCGGACCTTCTGATGGTCTTGTCGTCGATGTCGGTGATGTTAACGACCTGTCTAACGGAGTACCCGAGATACTGAAGGTACCTCCTGATGTTATCGCTCATGACGAAACTCCTGTAGTTACCCATATGCGGCACATCATAAACGGTCGGACCACAGGAGTACATCCCGACCTTCCCCTTCTCCAGGGGTACGAACTCCTCCTTTCTCCTAGTGAGTGTGTTATAAACCTTCAGCATCCAGGGTTGATTCTTCCTGAGCAGCATTAATGTATTGCCCAGGGCTTGGACGGTAATCAATTTCAAGGGATGGCCGCTGGCAGATACAGTGAAACTGGTATACACGGTGCTTCTTCTACAGGTCCTGATGGCATCCTCCCTCTCACAGCCGGACTGCACATCTCTCTACGAGTATGCTGATGCCGGCCCGCCCGTCGTGGAGGAGACCCTGCTCGCCGAGGATGAGCAGCTGGTGGAATACCGTCTGGTTATTCACAGCGTGAACGATGAACTGGTTCCGGCACTGCTATCTGTCCCGAAAAAGGGAGGGGGCCCCTTCCCGGTTATCATCCTGCTTCACGGCTATGGCGGGGACAAGGACGACCTGATCGAGGCCGCGGAACCCCTTGCCCAGCGGGGTTACGCCGCGGCTGCCATCGACGCCCAGTACCACGGGGAGAGGAAGGAGGAGGGCAGGAACATGTACTCTGCCGACACGGAGGTGACCATCGAGGCATTCGCCCAGACCGTGATGGACGTCCGGAGGCTAATAGATCACCTCGAGACCAGGGAGGACGTTGATGCCACCCGGATTGGTCTCGTCGGTGCCAGCATGGGTGCACTTCTGGGAACAATTGCCTCCGGGGTTGAGCCCAGGATAGACGTGCCTGTATTGATCGTTGGAGGGGGAAACATGACGCTGCTCATCGGCGAGAGCCAGCTCTCCAGGGTCGTCGAGATCAGGGCCGAGCTGGACGAGGCAGGGAGGAGCATCCAGGAGGAGGCCGAGGCCCTGCTCTGCATCGACCCGCTGACGTTCGTGGGGATGATTAGCCCAAGGCCACTGCTCATGATCAACGGGAGGAATGACGAAATAGTCCCCGTTTCCACGAACGAGGCACTGTACTCGGCTGCCCGGGATCCCAAGAAGATAATCTGGTTCGACACGGGCCACGACGTTCCAACGGAGAAGTCGGCCATGAGGGCCTTCTTCTGGTTCGAGAAGCACCTGAAGAGGAGGTTCTACCTGCAGAACTGGTTCTACCTGCTAGTTATCCTGATCGTCATGGTCCCAGCCGTAATCATTCTCAGGGGGATCGTGGCTGGGAAACCATAAATTAGGAGCGTTTTTCGCTAACCCAACCCCATGTGTAAACCCCGGGTAAAGTGGACCCTCTGCACTTTGATCGTCCTCTTCATGCTTGCCGTGAACTGCCATGGATCCGAAAACAAGGTCCATGTCCTGATGGTGGGAAAGGGAGCCGGCAACCTACCCGTGGGATGGGCATCGGACCCACTGGTTGATTTCACCAATGTCCCCATGGGCGACTACTTCGTTTACAAAATCGAGGAGGCCCGCCGCATGGTGAGGCTCTATTTCCCCCGGTCAAAGGAGGTTATGGATGAGTTCGAGTTCCTCTGGCTCAACGCGGTCTACGTGGAGTCCCTCACCAACAGCCAGATCGAGAGCCTGAGGACCGCAATCGTGGAAGGTGGGTCCGGCTCCTTCACGGGGGGCGGGGGTCTCACCAAGAACTGGGGTGAGGGCGTCAACCGGCCGTGGGTCGAATCAACCCTTGCCGATGTCTACCCCAACGACCCGGACGCAAGCGACCTCTGGGAGAAGTACAGAAATTCACTCGGCCCCCGCGGGTACCAGGTGGTGGTCAACAAGGACCCATCTCTTCCGCCAGTCCTATCGATGTTCATACCACTGGGCATAGAGGAGCTCCGCAGCGCATACCTCGTCCTGATGAAACCCCAGCAGGGCGCGACCACATGGGCGTGGGCCAGTGGAGCATATCCCGGGATACTCGGGGGAGACCCGCCACTGCTTCTCTCCTGGGAATACGGGGAGGGCATGACCTGGACGATAGGGCAGGTGGGGGGCCCCGAGGGCCTCTGGAGGGATCAGATCTATGGCCTCGACATGCTAGTGAACATCATTCTGCATTCCCTGGGAAGGCCTCTCCCCGAAGATATCATACTGGTCAACACCATTCGGCAGAGATTCCGGTTAATGGCCGAGAGGGTCTCGTCGCTTTACTCCTTCATGGAATTCGTGGAACGATTCGGGGCCAGTTCCTCCAGGCTGATGGACGAGCAGCGGGATGTGGAGGGGATTGTCAAGGAAGCCGAGGACCTCTACCTCGATGGGCTCTACCAGGAATCCCTGTCCGAGCTGGAGAGGGGGGAGGAGTTCATCCAGGAGCTGGAGAGAAAGACCGTTAGGTGGAAGGACCAGGCGCTTCTATGGATATACACGATCGAGTGGGCCCTGGTCACCGGGACATTCGCTCTGGCGGGATCGTTCACTTATATGATCATGCTGAAGAGGAGGCTGTACAGGCAGGCGGGACTCACTACATTCAGGAAGGAAGGCTAGTCGTCGGGAAAAAACTGGTGTGATTGAATGAAAAAAAACCATCCGGTACTGAAACTGCCGAATAGGACGCCGTTCACGGATCTGGCAAAGGCCTACCCCAAGGCATTCAGCTCCGGTAAGGGCCTGGTGGTTCGGACCGTTCCAAGAGAGGGGACGGGCTATGAACTGTCGCAGGATGGAAAAAAATGTGTGATCGCCCACAATTCAACCTCGGACCTTTTCAGAGCCCTGGGCCAATGGCTTGTCCGGGGCGCACCCGAATTCTCTGAGGAGCCGCGGATGGACTTCCGGGGTCTGATGATCGATGCCTCTCGCAACGCCGTGATGAAACCGGAGAAGCTCAGGGAGGTCATTCTGAGGCTAGCCCTCTTCGGCTACAACGCTTTCTGCCTCTACACGGAGGACACCTCCGAGGTGAGGGGGCACCCCGAGATTGGCTACCTGCGGGGCAGGTACACACAGGGCGAGCTACGGGAACTCGATCGGTATGCCCGCAAGCTCGGGATCGAGATGTTCCCATGCATACAGACCCTGGGACACCTGCAGACGATACTATCCAAGCAAAGATATGCCAACCTAAGGGATACGCCCAGTATCCTGAATCTGAAGGTCGATGAAACCCGCCCTTTGCTGGAGGAGATAATTGAGAATGTCACCCGTCCCTACGCCAGCAGGAAGATCCACCTGGGCCTGGATGAGACGGGGGGCCTGGGCCTTGGCAGGGCATTTACCCCCAACACCCCCATTGATCCCAGGGAGGACTACCTGACCCACGTCAACTGGCTGGCGGATCTGTGCAGGAAGAAGGGGCTGGAGCCGATGATGTGGGGAGATATGCTTATTGGAGCGAGCGGAACCGAGGCATTCGCCGATGAGCACGCAAGGAAGTTGCCCCGCGACATGAAGATGGTATTCTGGGACTACTACAAAATTGACCACGAATACTACAGGAGAACGATACGGCAATTCCGCCAGATGGGCTTCGAACCCCTGGTTGCGCCGGGGCTCTGGAGCTGGGGCAGGCTCTGGGGATCCCAGGAGATAACCGACGCATCCGCACACCCCTTCATGGGGATAGCTCGCGAGGAGGGCGTGAGGGAGGCACTGATGACGATGTGGGCCGAGGATGGTTGCGAGGCCCCCTTCGCCTCCAGCTACCCCGCGCTGGGCCAGTTCGCGGATGACTGCTGGCGGTCAGAGCCGGTCAGGGATGATACCTCCATCATGGTCGAGGCCATTTGCGGCACGCCCTTTGATACCTATACACTGCCCTCCCGCCTTGACTACTATCCATATCGCGAGAAGGGGGGCATCAGGTTCGGGGCAAACCTCCGATACCCCTACAACACCCTCGGCAAGGGCATCCTCTGGGATGATCCCCTGCTCGGAACCTACTCCCGCCAGTACGAGGGCATCCTGCTCCAAGGACGGTTCGAAGACCTGGCAAGGAAAATCACCGGGAACTCCAGATCAGCCTCACCACGAGATGCGAAGCTACTTGGTTATGCCGGGAGTCTTGCCAGGGCCATAGCGCAGAAGGCCGATCTGCACAACAGGGCAAGGAGAGCCTACCTGGAGGGCAGAACGGGGGAACTCGAGAGGATTTCTGCCAGCATACCCCGGGTCATCAGGTCGGTGAAGGCACTGATGGGGGCCCACTGGGAGATATGGCGGGAGGAGCGCAAGCCCTTCGGATTCGAGGTGCTTCAACTCCACTATGGCGGCCAGCTCGCCCGCCTCGACCAGATGAAAAAACGATTGGATGATTACCTGACAGGGAATGCCCTTAAAATAGACGAATTTGACGAGAAGACCGTGAAGATATGGCCGGAGATAGCCAGGGCAAAGACGAGGTACCATCAGATCGCTACGAGCTCTGTCTACATGTAGACACCGGTCCGCCTACCGGTAATTCCCGGATAGCGGGACCTGGATGATTTCCCTTTACCAGGACCCTCCAAATCTAAAGCCTAAAGCGTTGCTGGCGGTGAGTGAAACACGATTTGAGAGTTCCGTTTACTCCCTGCCGAGAACCCCGGCCCTTGCCACAGTCTGGATTACCTCGGCGGCAGATGGAAGACCCCTCGGGTCATAGTACCTGGATTTCAGTGCATCGATCAGTGCCGCCGTGGATTCGCTCCTCACCAGAATCCGGATGCACCCACCGAACCCAGCCCCTGTCAGTCCCGCCCCCAGGACCCCGGGCACAGATCTGGCGATGTCCACCATCTCGTCGAGCTCGGGAGAGCTGCACCCGTATCCACCCGGCTGGTAGTGAAGCCTGGCCCTGGCGAGCCTGCGTGGGTCATCGGAGGAGGAGTCCTCAATGAGCCTCCTTACACGGTCGTCCCCCAAGTCGTTGATCCAGGGCCTCTCCAACCCTCCCTCGTTCTGAACCACCCTGTCCCCGTCATGTTCGATCAGCATCAGCCTTCCCAGCTCCTCCACGTCCCCGGCCCCCAGGATGTCAGCGAACCTTCTTCCCCTCTCGCACTCAGCCACCCCGAAGAGTGCCACCGATCTTATCCTGTATCCCCTCCCGGGCTCCCTGTGGGTGCGGAATATGTGCTCGATTCCCTCCGTCATTCCCTCGAACTTCTGGCGAAGGTAATCCCTGGTGGCCCTGTCCGGGAGGGACCCTATGATCCTGTATATGTCCACAAGGGGTATCCTCTCTGGATTGACGTCCCTCAGGTGCCGGGTACCCTCTATGATGTCCCTCGAAAATCCCATGTCCGCCATCGCCGACTTGATCATCATCAGTACCATGTTGTATGCCGCGATCGTCTGGTTGTAGGCATCCAGGACCTCGCCAGCCTTGTGGGCTGACTTCATGGAGTTGGCAATCACTATATCGTGCCCTGGAGGAAATGGCAGGTACTCCGTTACCTCGAAGGGGAAGAACCTCAGGTGGCATATCGATTCCCTCCTGCAGAAAAGCATGGCAGCGTGGTCACCCGCGCCACCCCTCGTCCCCACGTACCACTCTCCCTCTCCGCAGAGGTTTACCAGCTCGCTTTCCTCGACACTGAGGCCGTTGACCTCGATGGCGGCAAGGCTCGAAACGACCACCATTGCTGATGAGGAGCTGAGGCCCGATGATGTCGGGATGTTACCGAGGAAGGCCATGTCCATGCCATGTAAAGGGGTATCCGAAAATCGGTTCTGAAGGCGGAGTACGCCCGCCTTGACGTAGTTGGACCAGTCACCCTGGTTTTCCCCTACCCTCTCCACGACACGCGGTGACTCGATGTATTTGACCCAGTCGGAGAAATCCCCCAGGCCGATCTCCTCCCCGATTTCAAAGCCGCGTCGCGGAAATGACCCGGACCTGATGTCGACCATGTCGACCTTATCTCCTCCGTTCCTTGCAGCCGCCGCGATAATTTCCTTGGAGTGTGTCACGTAGTTAACGAAACCACCCCTGTGTTCCACGTGCATGCCCATCAGGTTGATCCTGCAGGGTGACCTGGCCAGGATTAACTCACGGTCCTCGCCGAAGACGGCGGCAAAATGCTCCACCAGCCTCCTGAAAGATCCCTTCCTCTCAGAGATAAGACCCGGCCTATCGCCGTAGATTTCCCTGAAGAGTTCGTCGGATTCCCGGCTCTGGAGGAATTCTACCCAGTCCCCGGGCGTAACTGCACGGTCTCCCTCAGTCATGTCCTCGCCCAGAGTGTCGGGAAACCCGATTTAATATCTTCCTTATGATATCCGTCCTTGGTTGTCTCCATCGCATTGAAGATCGTGGAAGATTTAAGAAAGTACAGCGGCGGAGAATAGCTGATGAAGATCAATAGCCTTAATGGCCCGGCCATGGTTATCGTTCAGGAGCTTCTTGATGATCCCCGCCTTTATGGTCTGGAAATCATAGTGCTGCCCGATGGATCCACCGCAGTTGATGCCGGCATAGAGGCTAGGGGCGGATATGAGGCAGGAAGGCTCATAGCCGAGATATGCATGGGGGGGCTTGGGGAGGTTGGAATAGGCGTTTCGAACGCCTCCAGCATGGAGACGCCCGCCACAATCGTGCGCACCGACCACCCACTTGAGGCCTGTATTCTATCCCAGCTTGCCGGGTGGTCAATCAAGAAGGGTAAGTTCAGGGCCATGGGATCAGGGCCAGCCAGGGCCCTTGCCAGGGTCGAGAAGTTGTTCGAGGAGTACCAATTCGATGATACACACGACGAGGCCGTTATCGTCCTGGAGACAAACAAAATTCCCACGGAGAAGGCCTCCAGACTCATTGCGGACAGGTGCGGTGTAGAACCAAAGGATCTCTACATGATTCTCACCCCGACCTCCAGCCTTTCGGGCGCAGTCCAGATCTGCGCCCGTGTGGTTGAGACGGGAATGCACAAGATGCATACCATGGGCGTTGACCTCACGGAGGTAATTGCCGGGAGTGGTACGTGCCCGGTACCACCACTTTCGGGGGATGATATGGTCATGATGGGGAGAACGAACGACGCGATGCTGTACGGGGGAAGCACCCAGTACCTATTCAATGATGGGTCCTCAGTCGCCTCCAGAATAGAGGATGTACCATCATTCTCCTCGCCGGATTACGGCAAACCCTTCGAGCAGCTCTTCAGGGAGTCCGGTTTCGACTTCTACAAGCTTGACCCGGGTCTATTCAGCCCAGCCATAGTCAGCATCAACGACGTATCATCAGGGGCGACGTTCTCTGCCGGAAGTCTGAACCCGAAGATCCTTGACAGGTCATTTGGACTCGCCTAGGCCCTGCCGGCGGCCTCGATCAGGTCGGCTATCTTCCCACTTCCCATGGCGGCCACGAGGGGCCCGAGCCTCGGACCTGACCGCTGGCCCAGCACCAGCCCGTAAAGTATCTGGAAAAGCCTCCCCGGTTTCATGCCGTTGTCTTTGGCAGTAGAGAACACCGCGGTCTGGATGGAGTCGGGGTCGGGCCTTTCCCTTATGGCCCTTGCCAGCTCCCCCAGTGCTCTCTTCTCCCCCTCCCCCAGTTTCCCTACAATCACGGGGTCGGGCTCCTCCTTAAGCGTCAGGGCCTGGTCGGGAACGAACATCCTGATCCAGTTTATTCCGCGGGTGAGGAGGCCATCGATAACTTCCAGATCCCCAATGTCAAGTTCCTTCCCGACAACCCCGGACCTCTTTAGGGCCTCCATGGCCTCCGGCATCCGGGTCTTCGGGTCATAGATCTGCGAAATCATGGAGGCGAAGGAGAAGTCTATGGAGAGAGGCCTTTCATCCGGGGGATTCCGAAGCTGGGAGATCTCGTACAGCCTCCTCATGTGCGCCCTTTCCTTCTCGTTTGGCACCACGGCCTCCCCGTAGTAAACCGCGGCGTGGTTGTCGTAGTCGGCATATAGCCTGGGAAGCTCATTCCACGAGAAGCTCCTGGTCTTCATCAGCTTCTTGTTGTACAGGAACCGGAGTAACTCGGGGGGCGCCACCTTGAGCCACTCCGACGGGTACACGACGTTCCCCAGGGAGGCGCTCATCTTCTTCCCGTCGATCAGCAGCATCTCGTAGAAAAACGGCGTTGGCATCGGGTAGTCGAGAATTCGCTCCACTATCTCCCCGTTTACCCACCAGGCGCTCGTGGGAACCTCGTACTCCTTTCCCCCTCCCTCGCAGCTCACGTCCCAGAGCGCCCATTCGCTGGCCCACTCGCTCTTCCAGAGGAGCTTTCCGTCGTCCTCCGTGGCGTCGGCCTCCCCGATGTAGCCGCAGCCCCTTGCCACCGTCTTTTCGAACTCGTAATCTCGGCACTCGTACTTGACCCAGGTTCCCTCCGCCTCCAGCAGGCGGGGAGTTATCACCTTGCCGCATTGGGCGCAGATCGGCTTCCAGGGGCTCCAGTTCGGGGAGAGGTCGGAGTCCCTGTACCTTCCCAGGATCTCCCGCACCTCGTCTCTTCGCTCGAGGATCTTCCTGATGAAGGGTCTGAAACTCCCCCTCCGGTACTCCTCCCGGGTAGAGTAGCACTCGACCTCGTTGGCGATGAATTCCCCGATAACCTCCATGTACTCCGCCTGGTGGTGCTCGGCGTAGGAGGAGTGGCACCCGGAGGGGTCCGGGACGTCCGTAACGGGCATTCCCAGGAACTTCTCGTACTCGGCCGGGATTCCCTCCGGGATCTTCCTCAGGGGATCAGTGTCCTCCGCAACCCAGATCAGGCGGGCCCTGGCCCCCTGGTCCCTCATCGCGGTCACTATGGAGTCCGCCCTGATGGTATCGCTGAGCCTGCCTATGTGAAGGACCCCCGACAGCGAGGCAGAGGTCTTTACCACGTAGGATCCCCTCGCCGGGACCGCCTTATCGAGGTAGTGGTACCTCTCCCTATCGAGTATCTCCCTTGCTTTCTGGTCAGCCCAGAAGTAGGACTCCCTCATTGAGAACACCAAAAAATGAGTCGCGGATCAGAATGCCGTTCGCCCCGGCTTTGACCGGTGGGGCGGGGTTCGAACCCGCGACTTCCGTCTCTATCGAGACTCCGGATGTCTCAGAGACCAACAATGTGAACCTACACCCGGTTCCGTGCCCTTGAATCTCTTATGAGTCCGGCGCTCTTTCCGGCCAGCCCGCCTTGGGGCTGGAAACCGGCTGAGCCACCCCGGCATAGATCCAGATTCGAGTGGCCGAAAAAACCCATATAAATATATCTCAGGTTCAGGGGTCTGCGAGGCCAAGAAGGTGGGCAGTCTACTCAACGAGGTAGGGGGATACAGGAAGAGGAATTCCGTATACAGAATCGCCCTTGTCTACCCCAACGTGTACCAGATCGGAATGGCCAACCTTGGGTTCCACACCGTTTACTCGATTTTCAACGGCTACGAGGGGGTTTCATGCGAGAGGTTCTTCCTCGGGATGAAGAACTCCATCGAGACCAACTCCCCCCTCTCGGCCTTCGATGCCGTGGGAGTTTCCCTGCAGTACGAGCTGGACTACGTTAACCTCATCAGGATCCTGGAGGCCAGCGGGATAGAGACATCCAGGGAAAGGCGGACTGGCCCACTGCTGATCGCGGGTGGCCCGTGCTGTTACAACCCCGTGCCCCTCTCCAGGTTCCTTGACCTCTTCATCGTCGGTGACCTGGAGCCCGTCGCGGATTCCCTCGTGCAGGGACTGCTCTCGGGCCATTCACCCGAGGAAATTGCCGGAGCCTGCGAGGGCCTCTTCTCGCCGGCCCTGATGAACCCGACTGTTGCGCAGAGGGCCCCCGACATGGACTCGATTCCCGCGCCGGTGAACCAGCCGCGACCAACATCCCCCGGGTTCTCACCCGCCCTCGGCTCGACTTTCATGATCGAGATATCCCGGGGGTGCAACGTACGGTGCCGTTTCTGTATGTACTCACACTGTACATTCCCCACCCGGGAGCGTTCCCTGCAGAGGATCATGGAGATCGTCGACGAGGGTATCAGGGTGACGGGTTCCAGGAAGGTCTCGCTGATCGGGGCCCTGGTAACCGACCACTCGGAGATTAAGGAGATCCTCTCCTATCTCGGCGACAGGGGTTTGACTGTGTCACTGCCCTCCATAAGGAGCGACATGGTCGACGAAGAGATGCTGAAGCTCATGGAAAGGCTACAGGTCCGGACCCTAACCCTTGCCCCGGAGGGGAGTCCCCATACCAGGAAGCTGATAAAGAAGAACCTTGACGAGGAAAAGATACGGTTCCTGATAAACGAGGCCCCTGGCCACGGTGTGAAGAGGTTAAGGCTCTACTTCATTTCGGGAATCCCCGGGCAGACCGGGGAGGACCTGGATTACATATCTGACCTGGGCAGGGAAGCCGCCGCTAGCTTCAGGGGCAGGGGGGCGGTTACCGCGAGCATAAACCCCCTGATCCCCAGGCCCCACACGCCAACCGAGTCGCTACCGATCGCCGAAAAGCGCAAGCTGGGGGCCGAATACGATCTCATAAGGAAGAGCGCCCCGCCAAGGGTGTCGCTGAAGTTCCAGAGCATACGCCAAGCCCACCTTCAGGCATACCTCGCCCTCGGGGGGGAAAAAACAGGCGAGGTCATCCTGGGGGCATCCCGGCAATCCGGCGGTTCGGCCTCCTGGAGGAGGATAGCCCAGTCGGTTGGGGACCCAATGGACCGGGTTTTCAGGCCCCCGGCATCAATGCCCTGGAGAATTATCGATGCGGGCATTTCTAGGGAATACCTCCAGAGACAGGCCAGGGAAATGATGGTTCACGCAAACCCAGGCAAAGAACCCTGAGAAAGCATTAATATCAAACGGGCCTAATATTTTCTCGGGAGAGTCAAGGTGTTCTGTCCTCGCTGCCACGAGAGAATAGCCGAGAATTGGAGTTTTTGCCCCAGGTGTGGTGCCAGGTTACCATCCTCATCCGGGCCAGCGGGAAAGCCTGACCAGACGGCTTTCACCGAGATGTTCAAGGACATACAGAAGCAGCTTGAGGAAGCCCTCCGGAGCCAGATGGACGGGAACATAGAGTTCGTCAATCTTAAGCCCGGGTTCTCAGAAAAAGGCTCGCCTTTCAGGTCGGGCGTCTTCAGGGTCAAGATAACCAGAAACGGCGATGGCCCCCCCACCATTGACATAAAGGCCTTTGGCGACGTTGACGAGAAGCTCGTCGAGAAGATGAACGAGGCCCTCAGGGCAAAGGCCGCGGCGGAAAAAGCCGCTCAGCATGCTTCAACCGAGGAGGAAACGGTAGAACTAGAGGAAGAACCCCCGGAGATCAGAAATGTATCGGGTTACAGCGAGCCCGAGACCGAAACTACCTGGGCGGGCGATCACCTCATCGTGGACCTGAATCTCCCCGGCGTGAAGGGCATGGAGGATATCTCGATCAAGAAGCTTGAGGAGAGCATAGAGGTCCGTGCATTTGCCGGCAATAAGGGGTACTTCAAGATCCTAAGCATCCCGAAGGAGGCCAAGCTGGTCGACAAGGATTTCAAATCGAACAGGCTCAAGATAAAACTTGGTTGAACCGGCGACACGACACGCAACCCGCCAACAGCACTCGAAACATTAATGAATTCAACAGCCCATAGCGGGGCAGCGAGGTGGGGCAGCCAGGAGTGCCCGACGGGCTCATAACCCGTAGGTCAGTGGTTCAAATCCACTCCTCGCTATCCCTTCTCCCTATCTCTTAACAAGACCATGGGCAATCTTTTTTTACCCACCGGAATAACCCCGGTCGAGAGGGACTCGCATTGGGTAAAATCGCCGACGTGGTTTTCGAGGTAATTGACGACACCAGGGACAGGATCGACCTGGAGGCAAAGATCCCGAAGGAGGAGTATCCCAAGAGGTGGGGGATGCTCCAGCAGGCGATGCAGGATAGGGACGTTGACCTTGCCTACGCCTGCGGCAGCGAGCTTGACAGGTCCGATGCAGCCTGGCTTGCGGGCGCATTTGACCCCATAATCGAGCGTTACGGCGTTCTGGTTCCCGCTAGGGGCACCCCTGCAATACTGGCGGGGTCGGAGGGGGGCCACGTAATGGAGGAGGCGGCCGAGAGGTCCGGTGCCAGGATCTTCCTGCTCGAGGAGTTCCAGATCTCGGACGAGGAGTACAGGCATGCCCACTTCACCAGCCTCGAGGAGGTCCTCTCCTCCATGGGGGCCCAGTCGGCCAAGAAGGTCGCATTGCTGTCAAGCCCAGAGTTCATCCCGCACTCACAGTACAGGATATTCAAGAACAGGTTCGGGGACGGCGTGGTCTACGACCCGATTCTCGAGCTGATCAAGTACGAAAAGAGCCACGCCGAGCTGAGGGTCTGCGGCCAGGCCAACGTCATCGCCGACGCTGCGATGAGGGCAATGCTCGCCTCCCTGGAACCAGGGGTATCCGAGCTCGAGATAGCTGGTGTCGGGGACTTCGTGATGAAGGAGCTCGGCGCCGGGCGAACCGGTTTCCCAACCATAGTCACAGCCGGCGACAGGAACTACACGGTGATAGGGCCGGCGACGAATAACGTCATCCGGGAGGGGGACATGGTCGCCCTGGGCGTTAGCCCTACCTTCAACGGCTACCACGGCGTCGTCAGGAGGACGGTCAAGGTCGGAGAGCTAACCCCGGGCCAGCGGGAATTCCTGAAGGGTGTGGAGGGGCTCTACGAGGTGGTCATCAAGGCGACAGCCGAGGCCGCCGAGGCCAACCTACCGTCCAACCACATCGACAAGGCTGGCAAGGACTATCTAAAAGACCTCAGGGTCAGGACGGTGAAGGGCGAACTCGAGACTCCCCTGGAGCCGTACACCTTCATCCACAACACCGGTTGTTCCGAGTGCCAGGAGGGCTATGGCGCCGTGACCCCACACACGGAATCCCCCCTGGCCCACAGGGCCGCGTTGATGATCGACGTTGCGCTACTGGGCTTCAGGGGGAGGGGTAAACCGGTATTCGAGGTCCTGTACGGGGTGATCGAAGACGCGTTCTGGAAGATGGACACTCGAATCGGCGTCTACAACAGGCTTCCTCTGAACGTCCAGCAACTCGTGGGCAACCTCGATGACTACGAGAGGAATCCCTACCACTGCCCCATCCCGACGGGTTGATTCAGTCGAGCTCGTAGGCCCCGGGTCGCCTATCGCCGATGATATCGTTCAGGGGCGTTACCCGCTTGTCCCTGGCCTCCCCGGGGTCGACCTCGGCGATGGCGTGCTCAACCCCCTTCTCACCCGAGGAGGCCAGTATCTGGCCGCCCGGTGATGCTATCAGGGACCCCCCAACGAATCGAAGGCCCCTCTCGTTCCCAACCCTGCTTGCGGTCACGATGAAGACCCTGTTCTCGACGGCGCGGGTGGGGGCGGCCCTCGGCCAGAAGGGGAGAACCAGGTTCGCAGGGTGCGCCACGATCTCCGCCCCTTTCAGCATCAACGTTCGGCACGACTCGGGGAAGAACCAGTCGAAGCAGACCATCATGCCGATCCTGGTTCCGCGGAAACCGTGGACGGCGAAACCCTCGCCAGGGCGGAAGAGCTCCTTCTCCTTTCCGAAGAGGTGTACCTTGCGGTGAACATGGGTGTCCCCCGGGGTGATGAAGAAGGCCGAGTTGTAGCAGGACCCCCCGGATTTCTCGGGGAAACCCCCTACTATACCGATGTCCCTTTCCCTGGCGATGTCCCTGAACCTGCCTAGGGTCTGACCGCTCGCCACCTCCTCGGAGAGTTCCGCGAGTTCCTCCCGGGTGAGGGCGTAGCCGGTGGCGAATAGCTCGGGGAGAACCACCAAGTCCGCGTCTATTCCCCCGAGTATCTCCATCGCTTCCCGGACGTTTGCCCCGACCTCCAGTATTCTCGGACTGGTCTGCACGTAGGCGATTCTCATTCTCCAGCCTCCGAAATACCATCTCCCGAATCAGCGACCCAGATCGATGACCTCCTGATTAACCCCTGGAATGAGGTGTTCTCGAAGGACTCGACCCCGTGCCCAAGTGCGCAGTAGCAGACCCTCCCTCCCCTGTAATCTCCCGTCCAGAGTACCGGGTGCTCTCCGCCCCCCCACTCGGCGGTGACCAGGGGTTTGACCGGCCCCGTGAGCTGCTGGTCCGTGTAGAGCTCGTCCATGATGGTGAAGTCCTGCAGGCCCTGGATTATGGGGTGGGAACCCCCGCGAACCCGCATAAGGTGGTTGCCGTACGGGGAGTGGGAACTCACGCCCCACCTCCACCACGCGCCAATAATCTCCCTGAACTCGGGCCAGTCGTCGAAACAGATCGTCGCCGCGTGGAGTGCGAGGAGGCCACCACCCGATTCCAGGTGGCCGACCAGGCCGTCGCGGGCCCCCTGCGGCACCAGGTACCTCCATTCATCGCGCCACTGTGGGGTCTGGTCACAGGTCCACCTCGCGCAGTTAAGCACGACCACCCTGAAATCCCCCATCCTGGGCGAGGCCAGCATGCCGGGATCCTCCGTAATCTCCGACTCCAACCCCGCACCTGCCAGGATTTCCCGCAGTTTAAGTGAGGTAGTTTGATACTCGTGGGCGGGTCCGCCCGATATTATCAGGGCCTTCAACCTAGGATACCACAACCCGATGCCTGTTAAATAGGTGCTACCGACAGTTTTAGTCGAGTTCTGGGAGGTTGTATATGTTGATGGGTCCGCTGTAAGGTGTTAGTGTAACCACGGCTCTGCCTGTTTTGTCCCAGATCATGCCTAGGCTTTCTTCCCGGGCATCTAGGGTGTAAATGGGGCATAGTGTTGTTGAGTTGTAGATCCCACTATTACCAAGGATCATGCTTCCATCCGGGGAGTATATAATCCCGTAGAGTGCCTTGTCGAGCTTGGCTAGATGTTTTTTAGTACTAAGATTCCAGAGGAGGGTTTCTTGGTTTCTTCCAGTGGATGTGAGTATTTGTTTTTGTGGATGGAAGGTGAAAGAGGAAATATTGGTGTGGCTCCCGATCCTGGTAATGTCGTTGGTTTCGATGTTCCAGGTGAAGATTTGGTTATAATCTGTGAATCCGATTGCTTGTTGATCGTGTGCCCATTTGAGTATGGATCCGCCCATTCTGTTTCCCATATCTCCTGTGATTGGTGGAATATCTCGAAACTTTATTAGTTGGCCTGTAGATGTGTCTCTTATCTCGATAGATCTGATTTTCCGGTCGCTCCCTACACGAATTATAGCTATCTGGGTGTTGTCTGGGGAAAGTTCAGAGACTTTCCAGTGATGATCACCCGTTGGGATGCCATCACCATCTTGGTCTCCTTCCTCTTCAGGTGTTTCTGGTATTGACCAGTTGACATCAAAGTCCTCTTTTTCCATATCCCAGATGACGACAGATTCATCGGTCCATACGTGTATCTTGTTGCCATCATCGGAGTATCTTAGTACTCCGCCAAGATTCCGCTTGACCGGTAAAAGTTTAGTTACCTTACCAGTGTCCACATCGATTGTTTTTACAGTGGAACCATCTAGAACCGCGAGAGTGGTCTTATCCGGGGATAGATCCACGCTGTTAATCATTCCTCCGTAATCGGTTAACTCGAATTCAGGTTCCAATGTTTCAGCACTGTAGATCCGGACTTCGTTCTGGTGGTAGAGTGCAAGCACTATCTTTTCCCCATCCGGTGTAAAGCCTGTGACATAGTTGTAGTTACCTGTGGAACCATGATTTTCCTCTAAACTCACATATCTGAGTTTTTGGCTCCCTAATTCGTATAGTCCTAGGCTGTGGGACATGTTAAAGACAATGGCCAAGCTGTTCCCGGATGGAGCCCATGAATATGAACTGATCCAGAGACCATTATCTTCGGTATCCAAGACAGGGCTGATTGGTTCTCCAATGCTTCCCGGGGTGAGATTCCATAATTGGAGGGTGAACCATTCGTAGCATGTCCAAGGACAGTTTGACACTAGGTAGGATAGGGTGTTGCCGTCGGGTGACCATGCCATCTTGTATACTGCCTGTCTTCCCGCATAACACCCTGGAGGAATAGACACCTTCGCTATCTCATGTTCCCGGATTTGAATGTAGGTTTGCGCATCCCACAAAGCGACTATCGCCTTTTTCTCTTTTTCGCTAAACCATGCTGTAGCGATAGTGGTGGGAGATACGGCAAAAGAGTCACATATCCAGTACCTCTTAGGTGCAGTGATCTTTCGAACGAGTCTATCTTTTTGAACATCCCATATTATGAGGCTTTCCTGATCTCTGGAGATAGTGCCAATCCTCGATGAGTCAGGGAACCAAGCAAACTCGACATGAGGATAAGGAACCTGACACATGATTTCTGCACCTGTTTGCCCAAACCTCCATACAGCTATTGACCGAAAAGACCTACCCACGCCAGCAACCATCTTGCCATCTGGAGACCATGAAACTCTTGAGACCCTTTCATCTCCCAGCTTCTCCAGGAGTTCTCCATCCGACAGGCTCCTGATCTCGATACCACAATTAGTCGCAACAGCAATCAGTTCGCCTGAAGGAGATGCGGCTGCATACTGTACGTGGGGAAGGTAGAGGGAAGATACAGGCATCAGAACAGCTACGGTTCCTCCTCCAAGTAATCTGAGGAAAGCAGGACTCGCTATAACCACGGCAACGATGAGGAGGGAGAAATAAGCAAAACCTACCAAGATAATTTTCCTCCGCATACTCATTTTCAAGGAATCTATCCTATTTGGAAACAAATCATCTAGAAGAGACCCAGGTTCATCCTGTTCAAGCTCGTCGTGGTTTTCGGTTGATTCCATCAGATAACCCTCCCCATAATTACGAGAAAGGTACGAAGAGATAGACCGAAGAGAGTGAAGAACGCTGCGAAGGATGTGAAGACTACTATCTCACCAGAATTTCTTAGAAGGATCAACATTATCGCGGTCATCCCTGTAAGTCCAAGAAGGGCAAATTCTTTTTTTCCTACTATCCGGGGTAATTCATCATTCTCGGGGATAATGCTACATAGTATAGCTATTCCATAGTTTGATAGTCGATAGGGTTTATCTCTACCCAGAAGATTGGTGGAGGCGTATCCCCGGTTTTCAAGGTCCTTCAGAGACCTTCGGACAGACGCGTATCTAGCTGGGTACTCAGGTTGCCCTGGCTCGATCTCATAGATCTCGATCACCAGCTCGGTGGCTGTTCTTCTGCCCTCAAGCAACCGGCTGATGATCTCAACCTGAAGCATATCGAGATCGATATGCCGGAATTTCTTAACAGAGCCAAGGACCTCTTTTCTCAGGTGAGCAAACCTATCATCATTCACAGGCACAGGACCTAAACCTCCAATTCCCCTCTCAAGGCAACAAACCTGTGTTCTAATAAGGACCAGTTCTGTGTATAAAAAATCACCTAATGTTACAAAATTGTCACTATAATCCCAATCACCAGAAACATAACCCCTTTACTAAACCCATCTCTTCGAATAATCTTGTACGTCGTTAACTCCTTTGGAAAAAAGGCGTTGGATTGGTGGGGGAGCGGTTAGTACCAATCATGATCTTGGTGGGATAAAAGGTTCTCGCCACAGCCCACATCCATCTTTTCAGATTCTAGTCTAGCTTCTAGTACTCGAATTTGATTGTTCTCTTTTAGTTTATTAACCTAATTTTACCAGCTGTGTTATCCCCCTTTTTGTGGGGGAAGGTTGGGCAGAGCCCTAGTAGAGGAATTCTTCCGGCACATCGTAAGACTATTCAAAGAGGAGCTCCCGTTATGTTCGTGTCTTGGGCGATATCCATAACCGGGGCAGCCTCCTTCTTTAGTAGTGTGAACCAGATGCAGTTTGGGAGAGTAACGGTTATGCTGCTTGCCACGATTCTGCTTCAGGCAGCTGCCGCCTGGTCTCTCTCCGCACCCATTGCCGACGCCGGGGATAACGGGTCCATGCCCTATCTGCTGCTGGTCTGGCGCGGCATGAACAGTTTCGAGCAGCAGGAGATGGAGCTGCTTGAGGAATCCGCCTACGATGGAATCGCCCTCAAACCGTTCAGCGCCAAATTCTACGGACCTGTGCCCAGCCTCGAGGATTTCAAGCCGCTGCTGTCCGAGCTTGGCGCTCTCAAGGCGAACTCAACAAAGGACCTCTGGCCTGCCGTGTATCTGAATCGGATGGTTGGATACAGTCCCTTCGAGCCACCTGGAAGCAGCGAGTACTTCAAGGGCATCAACGGCATCGACCTGGACAATGAAACAGGTGCCAGAGCGGATTTCGAGGAAATATTCGCCCTCTCACTACGCATGGCCCGGGAGCTCGACAGCCCCGGCATAGTGGTAGACCTGGAGGCGTACAACTCGGGGGGCGGTTCCGGGGTGAATCCAGTATACCATATGGAGGACCTGGTGTACATACGGGGCGAGAGTGAGGAGGTGATCGTGGGGAAGCTGCAGGATCTGGGCCACTCGCTGGCGGATCTCGCCGCGGAGATATACCCGGGATGTACCATCATGCTTCTGTTCACCCATCACGATTGGACCGTGGCCGAGATCGTTATAGGAATGCTGGACAAGACACAGGAGCTGGATTCGGGCGTCCACCTGATCGACGGCGGGGAGGTGGGGATCGGGTACACGAGCGAGGATGTCGACGATCTCGAGTCCAAGATCATGTTGAGGGAGGAGGTCTGGAGCGAGAAGTTCCCCTACCCACCGGATCTGTTCAGCCTCGGGGGGACGATATGTCCCTATCTCAACCGTTCGAGAGCGTCCGACTTTCTTCAGGGCAACGGGGAACATATCCGGACACTGGAGGATTTCGAGCCCCTGTTCCACGCCCTTTTCGATGCCTTCGACCTTATCTGGATATACTCGGGTGGGGCAGATTACAACCCATACGACCCACAGGATGCGACCTCCTTCAACTTTGTGTTTGAGGTTATCATCGACAACTACGAGAGATACGGCAAGAAGAGTCCGAAGCTAGTCGAGAACCTGGTCCAGGAGTTGAGGGTGGCCATTTCCGAGGCGGGGGAGGTCGGGGTCGATACCGAGGCCTACAACAGGAGTATCAGAGATATCCTGTCCCTCACGGAACTTGATAGATACCCCGAGGCGTACGACCTGGTCACCAATGCGATATCCGGGGTGAACAAAGAGTGCGAGACCGCGAAGAGAATCCATGCGGAAGACGTGATAGAGGAGGCTGAGAGACGTATCGAGCTGGCCCGGGAGGAGGGCATGGACACCTCGAGGTGCGAGCCCTGCATAGAGGCTGCAAGAAAGGCCCTAGAAAGGGGGCACTACCAGTCTGCCGAATCCCTGTGCAGCTGCGCACTGAACCTTCAGATCCCAGAAATGACCCTGTTCACGCTTGCAGCGTACCTGATCCTCCTGGCTGTAACCCGTGAATCTCCTGTCCACCAACGAGCACCTTGAGGTAACTCTCGCACAGGCTAAGACGCCCTTCCGAGAGTACCATATCATGGTGATGATAACTCAAAGTTAACGGGGCTGTTTTGGGGAGTGGATTAAGGTTCGTTTTAGGAGAGCTATTGTCATGATTGCTGCGAGTATGGTTATAGGGTTGGTTTCTGGAAAGGGCATCTGGATTATTGTGTGGAGTTGTCCTCGTACTCTAGGATAGTCGTGTCGCTCTTCCCATATTGCTTCTGCTTCTGAGTATTTTTGTTTCATTATTTCTGTGTTTTTTGCACCCATCCATATTGCTTCCTCTATGTAGAGCCATGCCCGTGCGAATAGGTCGGTTATTTCTGTTTGGATGGGTTCCCATTCCTCTTGGCTCATTGAAAAGGCTATGTGGTCTATCTGTATGGTTACATTGTGAGGAACGTTCACCAGGAAGGACTCCGTGGGTGGGAAAGGTTTACGTATCGGTAAACCTCCATACGCCTCATTGCTCAGCCATACCTTGAAAGGGATATAGGTCCCGATATTTACAGCGCCCATCCGGGGTAATGTGGTGGTTCTTCCTACCTCAATCCCATCGATCAGGAATAATGCGGCGTTTTCTTCCCACAGTATGGTGTAGGTGTGCCACTGGGTCATGTTGACCTCTTCGATGCTCTTCATGAGATCATGGTCGTACCTATTTCCTGAAGATGCCCAGAAACCTGAATATGCAATGGATTCTGGTGAGAGGCTGACAAAGGTAAGCCAGTCATCAAAGTCCCATGTCTCATAGCCCCAGTATCGCTGCCCTCCACCCGTTCCTGTCATCAATCGATTATCGTCGCTGCACCTGAGCCTTATCTCGACATCAACATATTGAAAAATTCCGTAATGAGCCGATAAAAATGAAGAAGAGAAATCCTCCTCCGAGGCCTGGTTCATATACAGGAAGAAGTATCCATCTTTCATCTCATAATCACCGGAGGGCATAAAGTACATACGATCATCAAAATCCAGGCGATAAAGCTCAAAACGACCAGCACCGATACTGGCAATGCCCACGAAATTTTCAGAACCCTTCCCCAGAACGAATTCGTGAGATTGAGTACCTAGGAGTATTGATGTCAGTATGAAAGGAGTAAACAGCAAACACACCAGTATAACGGACCTCAAACCCACAACGCCCCTAGATGACGTGTACACTAAACAACAATAAAAAACTCATCATGTTTCCAGAATTAAAACAATCGTACCCCGTTATCCCAGTGTTGAAGACCTCAGGGAAGCGCCACCGGGATCGAGATGAAAGAACCGCCGTGGTGCAGGAGGTTCTCCGACTTAAGCGGGTTGGGGATTAGCAGCGGGAAATCGCTGTTGGCTATTGACAGCCTGATCCTGTTTCCCCTCGCGAAGGCGTTGCAGGTCGGCGAAAGGTCGAGCCTTATCTCGTAGATATCCCGGGGAACAAGGTCCTCAGGAAACTCGTGGGAGAGGTGGTGGGAACCCCGCAGGGCCGATGAGGTGAGCAGGATGGAGTCGCCGTTTGGGAATACCTCCGTTACCTTGGCGATCCAGTCGACGTCCCTTGCATCTGTTGAGGTTGCCAGGTTAACCCCTATAGACCCCACCACCTCCACCTCATCCTGCAGGGGCTCGGTCGTGTAGGTCAGCATCCTACTCTCTGCCCGGCTCATCTCCGCCTTCCTGAAGGCGATGCTGGGAACCGGGTCGTCCGGGTCGTGGGTAATCGAGTCGGTGCCATCGCCACTTGCGGGGTCCCTCACCAGCAGGCCATCGTTCAGGCTGTACTCTGGCTCTCCCTCACCGGGCCCGAGGTAGTAGCGGACTTCCCTGGTTTCCGGTGGCCAGTCCGCCGCGGCCTTCCACTCCCCCCTTCCCATGACGTAGTAGAGGACCGGGGGATCCTCCAGTATGCCGGTCTCCTCGCCCTTCAACCAGTAATCAAACCACCTGAGCTTCTCCCTGGTCAGGTCGATGCCGTCGCTCTGCCCGTGGAACCACGGTCCCATCAGGAGCTTCTTGGGGGCGTCGATCTCTACGAACTGCCTGATGACCCCGCCTGTGAACAGGTCGAACCACCCCCCGAAGCAGTAGACCGGCACCTTGATCCGGGAGAAGTAGTTGCACGGCGAGAACTCCCTCCAGTACTCCCCGTCAGTGGGGTGCTCGATCCACTCGGTGACGTAGCTGGTGTCGAAGAGCTTGCCCATCAGTAGTGATTCGTATCCGACCCGGGTCCTCTCGTTGTGTACCTTCTCCTGCATCTGGTAGATCACCGGGTCAACCGGCATCGTCGTGTTCCTCAGTTTGGGGACGTGGTTTGAGAGAAGTCTGCCGATGTGGCGCTGCGCCCAGTTCATGGCAAGGGACGCGAATATGCCACCCGGGTAAACCATGTCGCTGTATATATCGGAGCCGCCCACGCCGGCGAAGAAGGCCTTCAGCCCCGGGGGGTTCTCGCCGGCCACGGCGAACTGGTCCATCGAGAGGTAGGAGAGCCCCATCATCCCCACGTTCCCGTTGCACCACGGCTGCTCGATGATCCACTGGATGGTATCGCATCCATCCCTGCCATCGTTCTGGAGGAACTTGAACCTTCCCTCCGAGATGCCAGTTCCCCGCACCTCGGCCTCCACGACGGCGTAGCCTCTGGACACGTAGTCACGGTGTGTCTTCCTGTCCCGGGTATGTGGTGGTATGTCCGAGGAGTGGTAGGGGTTTCTGGTCAGAATTACGGGGTACTCCCCCGGTTCCTCCGGGCGGAAGACCTCGGCATAGAGCTTGATCCCGTCGCGCATCTCGATGTAGGTCCTCTCGACCTCGGCGGGCCTGTGCTCACGGACCTCAACTGGGAACTTGATATCGGTGGGTGTCACACTTATCCATCCTTTTTAAGAATCTCGCTTCAGGACGTGCTAAAGAATTTTCCCCATGGATACGCGAGATTATGCTACTCATCCCTCCAGGTTACCCTGAGGCCTCCTATCCCCAGGGGAACACCGACGTAGGCATCGGTCCAACCCTGGTCGTCCCTGAAGCTGTTCGGGTTAACGCCTGTAAACTCTCCCCCCCTCCAGTGCCTAGGCCCCAGCAGGTTTCTCAGGTCATTGGTCAGCCTGATCACGATCCTGTTTCTGCCGGGCTTAAGGAAGCCATCGGCATTCAGCCGGTAATCCCTCCAGAATATGTCTCCAAGCTCCCTGCCGTTGGCATGAAACTCGGCGTAGGTTCCCCCGAGTTCATCGAACTCTATCCAAGGCGTTCCCCGTGAAGCATTTACGTCGAACTCGCATTGAAGCTCGACGGTCCCTGCGTAAAAGGGGTAACCCGCACCACGGATGTCCGATACGTCCGTTGACCGCGGATCCTCCCGGATCAGAAGCGGGGTCTTTCTCCCATCAACCCGGACCGCGAACTGCCCCAGCAGGTAGGCGTCCTCGATGCTCAGGTCCGAGTCCCTTCTGCCCCTGATCGTGACCGAGTTCCTCCCTCTTTTAACGACCCCACCGATCGGAATCCTCGTGAAGCCACAGTCGAGCCACCACTCCCCGGTATCCGAAGGCACCCTGGTCCCGTTAACGTACACGTCGTATCTTCGGGCATCCTCGATCACCAGGTCCAGCTCTACCCCAACCTCCAGATCGAACTCGTATCTTACCTCGAACTCCGAGGCCTCCGTGAGTTTACCAGTTGCATCATTCGCGCGCCAAACCGGCACCAGGCCGCTCCATTCGCCTCCCGGCTGCCGCCACCGGGTGAAATCCATCACCGCGACGTTTGGATCCTCTCGCCGGATGCTCCAGTTCCCCTGGATGGGTTCCGAGGAGATCTCCCCGCCAATCGTCCCCTCCCATTCCCCGTCCGCACCCGCCTCCAGGCCAGTTGCAAAGACGCGTCCATCACCTGCTGCCAGGTCGATTTCAAGTACCTGCGGGCAGGCTCTGACCTCCCCCGTCAGCGGGACCAGCTCCTTGACATCACTACCGGCGGGGTATCCTATCTCCAGCAACATCGGCCGGCTGTAATCCGTGTTTACTACGTAGAGGAGCTCCACGGGGCCCTCTTTTCTGCGGTGCACGAGGAGCCGGTCCTCGTCTGCCCCTGAGAGCCGGCGGATGGCAGGTGTGATGGGCAGAAATGGTTTCAAGGCGGGGCAGACGGCATCCCTCTCGTTTGGTACCAGGGGAAGGGACTCCGCGAACCTTGCCAGCTCGGGGGATCTCTCCCCCTCGACCATCGTTGGTCTCTCCCCGACGAGGATAACATGACCCCCAGCATCAACCAGGTCCCTCATGAATTCAAAGGTCGAGGCCTTAACACTCCCCATCGGGGGCAGTATCATGACCCTGTAACCCGACCTTCCAACCAGTAGTTTTCGGCCGGAAATCCTGCCATGCCTGGCCATGATGAATTCCTCGCCGTACTCGAAATCTATCTGGCGGGCCAGCAGGTTCTCGGTAAGTTCGGAGAAGCCCCTGAAAATTCGCTCCACGGCCCCTTGGTCGGAGGGCCTGTACTCGCACCAGGCGCTGCCCAGGGAGCTGACGACGAGGACGTCCACCATCCTCCTCCCACGTGAGAGGATGTAACTCAGCCTGGAGAAGTAGTCGGCCATTACCCTGTTGTGTCTCCACCAGGGCTGGTGGGGGGAGAGCGTGGGCGGGTAGTCCCTCTTCCTCTCCCCCCTGAGGGAGTAGAGGGATAAGTGGTGGTTAAGGAAGTTGATGCCGTGGGCGAACTGCCATGTTCCTATCCACCTCCTGTCGTGGAAGCTGAGGCTCTGGCCCGATACCCCGTAGGTCTCCGACAGGACCCTTTCCTTTCCCAGCTGGGAGGCCACGGAGGCCACCTGCTTCTCAACCCAGGGATTGTGTAGCCCCCGGCCGAGGTGGTCTATCCCCGGCTGTTGCATGTACTCGTAGTGCTGCATCGCGCTCCCGATGCAGTGGATCTGGCCGAGGAAGGAGTCCTCCCACTCGTAGTGGCCGGTGTACTTCAGTTCCCGCTCCTCGCACCAGTTGTATATCTGGGATGAGTAGGCATCCACGAATAACCTGGTAACGGTGGAGAAGAAGTCGTACCTCACCTTCCTGTAATTGCCGGTGTCGAAGAAGAGGCTGGGGAGGTTATCCAGCACGGAATATCCGTGCTCACTCTCGAACTCCCCCGGCAGCCTGTCGGTCCATGGCAGCGCCTTCTCCCTCTCGAGCGTGAAGTGGGTCGTGTACTGGGGCTCATCGGTGAACACCCCCGGGACCGTTGACCCGAACTCATCGCCCACGTGGAACTCGTATAGGTCGTGGGTCGATTCTATGAATGCCCTCACGGCAGTGGGCTCGAGGAGGTCCGGCAGCCACCCAGCAGGCATGACCCTGACTACGAAGTTCCACTTCCTCTTCCTTTCCCCCGAGCTGACCACCTGGGACCTGATTGTCCCGGCCGGCGGGAGCCCCCTCTCTGCCGGGATGCACTTCAGGATCTTGTTCCTGAGCTCGGGGCCACGCCAGGTCACCTGTCCCCCGCCCTGCCCGCTGGGCCAGCCCTGCTCGTCGTAGATCCAGAAACGGCCGCCAAGCTCAGAGTACCTCTTAACGCAGCTGCGCACCAGGTTGAACCACCTGTTCCCCATGTAGGGTGTGATCAGCCCGGTCCTGGCGTGGAAGAAGAGCCCGCCCCAGCCCTTGTCGAGGAACTCCTCGGCGAGGTTGAGCAGCCTCTCCTCCCCTATGTCATCGTTTATTGATAGAAAGGGAACCGGCCTGTAGTCGACTGGTGGGTTCCTGAAATCCTCTATCTTCACGGCGTCGCCTCAACCCCGGTCGGTGGAATTCCGTTGATAAATCGATCGGAGATAAAACGACCCTTTCCTTTAATAGATCCGCGGTGGCCCGGTCACCGGGTGGCTGAATGGACTTCGCGAATCCCTTCAAGAAGAGGGGCCATTGGTTCAGGGGTAACCTCCATACCCACACGACCGAGTCAGATGGGCGCCTCTCTCCGGGAGACGTCTCAGAATTCTACCGAAGCAGGGGATATGACTTCCTGTGCCTCACGGATCACGACAGGGTCTCCGATCCAGCCGACCTTTCCCGGGATGGTTTTCTCGTGTTCACCGGCCTGGAAATCGGCCCCCAAGAGACAAGGCACCACATAGTGGGGATCGGTATCGCGGACCTGGGGCCAGTTGAAAGGTGGGCGACCGCCCAGGAAACCGTGGATGGCCTCAAATCGATGGGGGGGCTCGTATTCATCGCCCACCCGTACTGGTCGGCCCTGGTAGACGGAGACGTGAGGGACCTGGGCGGTATCATCGGGATCGAGCTGTATAACACGGGCTGCGAGGTCGAGATCGGAAGGGGGTTTTCCACTGTGCACTGGGACCGGTTGCTCTCCTCCGGCATGGCCCTAAACGGGCTGGCGGTCGACGACGCCCACAGGTACACCGACGATGCGCCGGGGGGATGGGTCTGGGCCAAGGCCACCAGCCTGACCGAGAAGGGGATCAAGGATGCGATATCGGGGGGATATTTCTACGCCTCCACCGGGCCACGGATACTGGACATCGAGGTGGTTGACAACACCATCAGCGTCGAGTCCAGCCCCGTTGACACGATTACCTTCCACAGCCAGGGCCCCTCGGGAAAAAGCGTGCACAGGGTCGGGGAGGGCATGCTGACCCATGCCACACACAGGTTCAAACCCGAGCACCGCTACGTCAGGGTTGAATGTGTCGACGGTGGAGGAAGGAGAGCATGGTCCAACCCCATATACACCGAGATGTTCGGGTCCTGAAGGCCAAAGCTCAGCCGGAAAGTGGACCCAGCTCGTAGGTTTCACCGGGTCGTGTTCCGAACTCCAGCATCGGGCCCTGGGATTTCGTATCAACTCCCGGTCCCTGGATCCTCACCTGGCTCCCGGGCCACGGATTCGCGAGCCTGCAGCGAGCCCCCAGATTGCTGTGGATCTAAACATCCCTAACCTCGTTATCCGCCGTCCTCGTTGCTGAAACGCGAAAGCCCCCCTCCGCCGCGAAGTTCGTCATTGTTATCTCCGTGCCATCTGGCACTGCGGGGAATACGTGGATTGACTGGTATGACAGGAGCAGGTTCTCAGGGCCAATCCGGGCGCCGGGCCTGAATATTCCCAGTCGTGGGCATATGCTCCCCTCGAGGTATCCGCTGTGGGGCTTCCAGACCCTGATCTGGTCCAGGGTCCGGTGAGCGATCTCCAGTACCCCCGGATCGGAGTCAAGACCGACATCGTCACCCCAGAAGACCGGTGTGAGGGGTACCGGTATGTTGTACTCGATTGGCGGGGCTCCCTCGACATCCACCCAGATCGGGCCTGACTCGGTGGAATGGACCGGGTAGGGCGCCATTTTCCGCGCCGACTCACTCCAACCTGCGGCCAGATCGGCATCGACCCCAAGTGTACCCGCGGCATCCGCCGCTGCCCGGAGGAGGTACTTGCTCAGGGAAAGGGCCGAGGTGCAGTCCCTGTTCCTCTCGAACCCGGGGGTTATCCCCCAGTGCTCCGGGGATACCGTGGGGATGATGTGAAGCATGCCATCGTCTCCCTCCTCCAGGTAGGAGCAGATGAACCTGGAGCATTCCCTCAGAACCGGGTACGCGAGGGTCCGTAAAAACTCCAGGTCCCCCGTGTACCTGTAGTACAGCCAGAGCGGCTTCGACACCAGCCCGTTCATCCCCATGTCCTGCTCCCACGTCAGATTGGTGTGTGCAACTCCCCTGTACCTGAAGGGAAAATGAACGAGCGGGTACATCGCACCCGGGAGGGAGTATACATCCCCTGCGTTCTCCACCGCCTGCGGAAGAAGCCCGGCTATCATCTCGCAGTATGTTAAAAGCTCCTCGAACTGCCCGAGCGTCAGCATGGGCTCCGCCCTTATCTCGTTCAGGTGGAAGTCCGCGTGCCAGAGGGAGGCGTCCTGGAAGCAGAACTTGGTGGAGTCAACGCTGCAGAGGGGAACATCCCCGTAGAACCCCCCGGGCTTGCGTAGGCCCGGCATGACCGCCGGGGGTGCGGCCACCTCAACATCACCCGCCCTCGCATGGGCCCGTCTCCTCCTGACCACACTGGACCTCTCCCCGTCCTGCTCCTCCCTGAGACCGGAAATCCCGATGATGGAGGCCTCCTCCAGGGCGTCCCGGGCTGCCCCGGCCGGGCTGCAACCGTCCTGGGAGGTCATGAGGGTGGCGAGGACGACCAGTGATTTCGGCGGTTCACTGAAACGGGCCGTGGCCGATGTTCCCCGTGCCTCGTTTATCGGGGTGTAGCGCTTCAGCACCCCGTGGTCCAGGCGCCCCTCCTCGGAGGCCCGGTAGGGGGTGCCCAGACCCCGCTTCCCCTCGGCACAATTAACCACGTAATCAGCTCCGGGAATCCGGCTGAGGCCGGCGAAGGTAAACCCGTTGGGAAAGGTCGTGTCGCGCCCGAGGTCCTGGGTAATACCAAAATCATCCCCTTCCACAAAGCACCTCGGAGGGGGCAGCCTCTCCTCGTCCTCGGGAAGTGAGTGGGGCCCGGTTCGCGGAAGCTCCTCACTGCCCCCGGGAATTATAGTGTCCCTGTGGCGGTATGCCCTGATCCAGAGGTCCTCCTTCGACAAACCGCTGGCGGATAGCTCCAGGACAACCAGGTGTCGTGAGAGGTGGACCCAGGCCCTGATGTCAAGGCACTTCCCCTGCCCCCTGGCTTTTATCTCGACATCCCCGTCCCCGGTCCTTACTCCCGCGGATCCGGCGAAAGGTGTCCCTATTATGAGCTGGTAACCTGGCTTTGGGCAGGGCGTTGAGTACCGGTTGTATACATCGTAGATCGTGTGGTTATTATCCTGGAATACTATCTCGTCCAGCACTCCCGACGTGGCGCACTCCCTGATGCGATCCATCGTCACCAGGGGCTGCCTGTCGCCGAACCACCTCCTGTCCCAGAGGTCCGATTTGCCGATGGAGAGGGTCGGCCTGGTCGGCTGGCCCCAGAGCCTTACCCCGATAATGTCGTTCTCGAGCCTGTGGGCCTCGTACGGATCCGGGGATAGAGCCTTCACACGCGCACCCCTCTCCTGATCCCGGCCTGGAGCCTATTCCTGTGGATGTACTATGGCCCGGATAACCTCGTCCGGTTTCTCGAGGGCGAGCTTTATGGCCTCCTCGACATCCGCGAGTTTGTATCGCTGCGTTATCAGGGATTCCATGTCCACGAGACCGCGGTTCATGAGCTTTAGAGACGTCGGGAAGTCCCTGCAGAAGCCGAGTATCCCGAGGACGTCCATCTCCGCCAGGGTTATCTGGCTCATGTTGATCTCGTCTAACTCCCTCCCGGTGAACCCCACCGGCATCAGCGTTGCACCCCGGGATGCTAGGTCGACCATCTGCCTTATCGTCTCCGGGCGGCCGACGCACTCCAGGACGAAGGGGGACATCTCTCCCCCGGTAATCTCCCGGACGGCCTCGACCGTGTCCCTCTCCCCGGGGTTGACGACGTGATCAGCGCCAAGTTTTCTGGCGAGCTCCAGTTTCTTGTCAAGCAGGTCTGCGATCAGGACCTCTGCCCCCGAGGCCTTGGCGACCTGCAGGACCATCAGGCCTATGGCCCCCGCGCCCTGGATTACCACGAAATCCCCGACCCCTATACCGCACCTCTTTATCGCGTGGACTCCGACGGAGAGGGGCTCGGTGAGGGCCGCCTGGTCGAAGGTCACCCCACCTGGCTTCTCGTAGACGAAGCTCGCATTCGCCAGTGTGAACTCGGCAAAGGCCCCGTCCACGTTGTGCCCTATTACCTTGACGTCGTTGCAGACGTTGTACCTCCCCGCCCTGCAGCCCGGGCAGGACCCGCAGGAATAGAAGAACGTCTCGACGACAACCTCGTCTCCCTTCTTCCAGTGGGTCTCACCAGGCCCAATTTCCTCGATAATTCCAGAGCACTCGTGACCCATTATCCGGGGTGGCTGGATCATCGGGTGCTTGTTCAGGTAGCCGGAGACATCTGAGCGGCAGACGGCCGTTGATTCCACCTTCACCAGTACCTGGCCGAAGCCGGGCTCCGGTACCGGAACATCCCTCTGCTCGAGCACCTTTGGTGCCGTTAGTACTATCGCCCTCATCGATATACTTCCCCCAACCTTTCGGGATCTTTATTTGAAAAATCTGTCGGACGCCCATCGGGGGCTGGACCTTCGATATAAACACAGATTTCAACCGGGCACCCTGCATCTGCTTCCAAGGGTGCCAGACTTGCTACCAACCGTTAAATTGGGGAAACACGATGTGACCAGGCTGATTATCGGTGGTAACCCCATCTCGGGCAACTCCCACCAGAACAGAGAACTGGACCACGAGATGAGGGATTACTACACCATGGAGAAAATCAAGGAGACGCTGCGCCAGTGCGAGGATGCCGGAATCAATACCTGGCAGTCGCGGGGGGACAATTTCATAGTGAGAGCCCTCAACGAGCACAGGCTCGACGGGGGTAACCTGCAGTGGGTGGCCCAGACGGCCTCGGAGAGGAGGGACACGATATCCAACATTCACCAGATATCCGAGTACAACCCTATAGCGATATACCACCACGGGTCTAGGACCGATCACTACTACAGGAGGGGAACCTTCGAGGAGGTCGAGAGGGCAGTTGACGAGATAAGGTCCCTGGGAACAACCGCCGGGGTGGGCACACACATGCCCGAGGTTGTGGCCCACTGCGAGGAGATCGGGCTCGATCCCGATTTCTACCTCCTCTCGGTCTACAACCTGACGGAGCGGGGGGAGGGATACGATCCCGAGGACAGGGTCAAGGCGACGGAGATGATCAGGAAGGTGAGGAAGCCCTTCCTGCTAATCAAGGTCATGGCAGCCGGGAGGAACGAGCCAAACGAGGCCTTCAGGTTCCTATTCAGGAACATCAAGCCGACCGATGCCGCGGTCGTGGGGATGTACACCAAGCACCAGCCGCAGCAGGTCTACGAAAACGTCCGGATAGTAAACTCGCTCCTGGGCGGGTCCTAGGTCGACCCTCAACCGTCGTGGGGCCTGCAGAACTCCCTCGCTGTGAGAAGGCCGTCAAGCCTGGAGATCGGCACCACCCTGAAATAGTCATCTCCCTTTCCCTCCCAGCCGGGCAGCTCCTCAAAGTGACCCAGGCGCTTGATGAAAGCGACCTCGCTTGCCCTCGGGAGGCGGTTCTGGAAGTCCCAGAAGGCTAGGCCATCTGCCCCGGCTGCGTAGTAGCTCATCGCCACCTTCCTGTACTGCCTGGGGGGCATTCTCCTCGGGTAGATATCCACGAAGACCCTGGTCCGCGTGTCTCTCTTGAGATCGGTGAACTCCCGCACCCTGGACTGCATCGAGGTACCATCGTGTTTCTCGTAAATGTGCAGGTGGACGACGAGGTCATCAACCAGACCTCTCCGGACCCACTCCCTCACGTCAAGGGCGTTGAACATGCACTTCGCCAGGCCGTTCTCGGAGGCATATCCCGGGAGGTTGACCGGGGAGTTTCTCACTGGAACCAGGTAACAGCTGTGTAGGTACCTTTCCTGCATCTCGCCCACCTCGTCCAGCATGGCCCTGACCTCCCCCAGGAGCTGGGTAACGAACGTCGACCTTATCCTCTGGACCCTCTCGTCCTCCGGGCCGATTTCCCGCATGTCCTCCCCGTAGACCTCCTCGAATCTCCTGCAGACTGGCTCCTCGTAGTAGACGAAGGGAAATGACCTGCTGAACAGCAGGTTGACCCCGTCGGCCCCGTAGTCCTCAACCCACTCCCGCATCAGCCGGACGTGGAAATCCCTGACGCCGTCGAAGGCCAGTGAGAGGTGCCTGAGTGGTTCCCCATCGCCGTATCGGCATCTCCACTCGGGGTGGTCCTTCATCAACCCGCCCCCGTAGTCCTCCATCAGGTGCCTCGGGGGCACCTGCACCCGACCAGCCTGTTCTGGGGGAATAGCTTCAGGCCGCAGTCGTGTGCCGCCCGAATGACCTCTGAGAGGGGATCCATGCCGTTCTCAACACAGCGGTGAAGGAACTTTCCGCCCCCGTGGAAACCCCCCGGTCGGACGAACTCCCCAACCCTTGAAGGGTAAAGCGTTATCGAGCCCCTGGCCATCGCGTGCAGGACAACGTCGAAATCGCTGTCCCTGAGGACCTGAAACTCGGACAGGAAGTCCTCCCTCCCGGTAACGGCGCGCCTCCTGAGATTCCCACCGTCGTAGTTGGCAATTAGCCTTCGGGTCCCGGGCCTTGGTTTCTCGGCGGCCAGCTCCCTGAGGGCATCGCCGTCCATCGGGACGAGCCTTACATAGGCGAGGTTCGACTCCATGAGCGATTCCTCGCCACCCATCGGTCGCGATATGACGAGATCCCTGCCGCCCAGGTCAGCCTGCCGCCAGAGGACCTCCGCCACGTCCCGCCACTCCAGCTTTTTCTCCGGGTAGCATCCGTCCTTCCTCTCGACGTAGCTCTCCCTGTAAAGACGGGTATACCCGGGATCTCCCGACAGCTTTGCGAGAAGCGCCCGGTCCTCTAGGGTGCCCGCGCCCATTCCATAGAAAATTCCGAGGCGTACCTCGTACCACCCCTCAACCCCCAGGGCTAATCTCAGTGGTGGAGGGTCCAGCCCGGGCAGGCCGAAGAGCATCACGCCCCTATGCCCCGGCGAGTGAATATCGGCCAGCTCGTAGTCAACCGCTAGCCACTTACCGTGCTGGGAATCCCTGCAGATGGCCGACCGTGGTTCGCACTCGCTCAAATCCGTGATCCACGTCTCATCGGGCATGGACGGGTTCTGGGTCTGGTAGAATAAATGTAGATCGCCCGCGGTCTACCCGTAGGAGATCTTCACCCCCGAGCCATCATCGTAACCCGGGTCCAGCAGAACCCCACCATCCACCGTCTCCGTCCTCCTGCCACCGATCTCCACCGTGATACTGGATCCTCCCCCCCACTCTACCTCAAGACCGAAGTGCTTTCCAGCGTAGGTCAGCGGGGCAAGGAACCTGATATGCCTCATGCCGTGGAGGGGCACCGGCCTTATCAACAGACCCTCCGAGGTCGGACGCATCCCGAGGACCCCCTCAACCAGGGGGGTGAATATGGAGCCGTAGTTGGCTATCTCCGGATCCCATTTCTCGTCCGCGGAGCCGTCCGCGAAGATGGAATTGTGGATGGTTCCATGCTCCAGCTCGTAACCGATTATGGCCCGGTACATCTCCGTGGCAATTCCTGGATATCCCCTTCTCAGACGCGCGACCATCGCATGGGCGCCCAGGGTCATCCAGACGTCCCCATCCGTTATCGTACGGCCATAGTTCATTCGCCTGGCATGGTTTCTAGGGAGGTGGTTGGTCAGCACAGGGAGGGGTTTCTCGATCTCGGGATGTGAATCGAGGTAGGACATTATTCTCTTCACCTGCTCCTTCCCGGCGACATCCCAGAGCAGGGAGAAGTAGTTAGCCGTGGAATCGAAATAGGCGTCGCCGTAAACTCTCTTCCCGGTTCCGTCATTTCCGTGGAGGAAATATCCCCTGCCCTGCTGCCAGAAACCCCCCTCTTCCGCAACCTCCCGGAACTTGGACCGCATTTCGCGGGAAAGCTCACCGTACCTCCTCGCCCTGGACTTCCTGCCGAGGATGCTTTCAACCTCCACGAGCTGGTCGAGGCACTGTATCATGGAAACGTTGTTATTCGCGTTATCCGCATGCCAGTCGGTGTTCTCGGTCCAGTCACCCTCGATTCCGGACTCGATCAGATCCGGCGAGTACCCCGACCTGAGGTTGTCAATGATGTAGTCCGTGCTCCTCTCCACGATCCTGAGCCTGTCGGCCGAGAACCAGTTCCTATCGCGTGTGTAAAGGAAGAGCTCCAGGGCCATCTTAGCCCAGCATATGATGTTATCTATGCAGTAGTCCTCGCCGTGGACCCCGGAGTAGGTCCTGTAGTAGGTACTCTCGACGCCATTTCTGTAACCTATCCGCCCGTCCTCGTCTATGGGGACGGCGTGCGGGAGGAGCCCTGTGCCGGGTTCGGTCCTGGAGAGGCCCTCGTCAACCGTGTTCTTCATGACCTGGTGAACCCGCTGGTCACCAAGGGGGGTCATGTCGTGTATTCCGCACCAGGTATTCCATCCCCAGATCCCGACCGGTCTGCCCCTCTCCTCCCCGTCATTTCTCAGCTCGCAGAAGCGCTCACGGTGGTTCAGCTTCCGGAGGAAAACGCTGTCTATTCTTTCCCGGACGTGGTCAAGCCACTCTATCTCCGAAGCGATGGAAACCTGCAATTCGACCGGGCTGTGGCATTCAGCAGGGTTTATTTATGATTCCCGTCCCCCTCCAGGCCTGAATATAGCCAGACCTGTCGCTGCCAGGGAGGTGAGCAGTGCAGAAGTGGCCTCCGGGATCTGCGACTCAAGCTCCCTTATCCTCTCCTGCAGCTCCTCGATTGTGGAGAGCAGCTCCCCGTTCTCAAGCTCGAGCTGGCTGTTGTCCTCCATAAGCTGTTTAATGGTCTGGTTCAGCCCCTCTACCTGCTGCTGGAGCGATGAAACCAGCTCCTGGCAGGTCGTTAGATTTAACCCCAGGGCCGCATTCTCCTCGGTCAGGGATGCCAGCTGGGATATGAGGTTTGCCTTCTCCTCGGCGAGGTGCGTCATCTGCGCCAGCAGAGCATCCTTCTCTCCCTCGAGCTCCTCGATCTGGTCACGGAGGATCCTGTTGTTGTCCTCCGATAGCTGCAGAAGCTCCGTCAGGTTCGAGATTATGGACTCGAGCTCCGAGACACGTCCCTGGAGGTATTCGACAAGGTCGTTCAGCCTCTCGATTTCCCTCTCGCACCAGGTGAGCGGGATGGTGAAATTAGCCTGTGCTGGACTGGGGTCCTCTAGGCCCCGGTTGTCCACCGACCTGACCTGGAAGGTGTGGTTTCCGGACGTGAGGTTAAGAAGCGTTACGTTGTTCAGGGTGGTATTCACCCACTGGCCTCCATCGAGGCGGTAGCCATAAGAGACGACCGTTCCATCTACGTCGGAGCCCTGCCACTCTAGGTAGACGTTCCTTGAGGAGGATGTCGCATTGGGGGCCTGGGTTATCACGGTGTCGGGGGGGCTGTTGATTATTACCACGAACTCCCCGTAGGCCGGCGAGTTGTCGATGAGACCATCGTCATCGACTGATCTCACGTCGAACCTGTGGCTACCGTTCTGTAGGCCGAGAAATGAAATGGAGGTCTCCGTGGTCTCTACCCAGCTCCCGGAGTCTAGCATGTACTCGTACCCTATCACGTTGCCATCGAGGTCAGAACCTATCCATGAGAATACAGCCGTGGTATTCTCCTGCTGGGCGGGCGGTTGCTCCGTCAGCCAGGTCTGGGGCCTTATCGCCGCGTGGATCGGGTAGACGGAGAACGTGCCCGAGCGCGTGAAGGAGCCCAGCTGGATCTCCACCCAGTAGGGATGGGTGAAGTTGGCTGGAAAAGTCGAGTTATCCGCGGCTATGACGCTCTGGGAGGCCCACCTCCCCCCGCCTATGTAGTAGATCGGTACGTTCAGCTCCGAGATCGTGGTGCCATTAGTGTGGTTCCACCTGACCCTAGAGGTCGTCGCACCGGTGTAGTTGCCCGGTGGCTCCACGATCAGGGTGGCGTTGAAGTAGGTGGAGGGATAGGGCGTGTCAAAGAAAAATGGGGAGTAACGGGATAGCTGGTCCGAGATGGAAATGGGGAAGGATGTCCCCTCCGGTACCTGGAAGAACATCCAGGGCACCCTGGGGTTCCCGTCGGGTGAGGTCCAGTTTGAGCCCCCTGTCACCGTTCCCGTGAGGTTGATTCTAACCTGGTAGGTTCCCACGATACCCTCGGGATCGAAGGTAACCATGAACAGGTGGTAGGTGAAGTTGCCCTCGGTCTGCTTCGAGGAGAGGGCGATCTCCACGCTCCACGTGGGGGCGGACCCGGGGTAGAGGTGTCCAGTTGAATTGAAGCCATTTGCCGGGCTCTGGTTCCGGTAAACGATGAAGGTCGTGGAAATCTCGTCCTGGGGATCAGAGCTCCGGACCACGTATGCGATGTTCACGGCGGAGTGCCTGTATGTGAGATTGAGACGGTTGGTACCAGTGTCGTTGTACTGGTCATAGAGACCGGCTGCTGCCCCGTCCTCCTTGATCCAGGATCTCTCCTGCTGGAGGTGGCCGGGTGGAACCGGCGGGAGGGAGGAAACCGGGACCAGTGAAACGGTCAGCGTGAATACCACCACGAAGGACATGGTGATGCAGAAATTCTTACCCTTCATTACTTCCCCACCATGTATAGGTCTTCTCATCTTATAATGATAATGAAAAGTGGCCCTATTTTCCATGCGGAGTTCTTCCCGGGATTACCGTATCCACTATCCGGCCCTACCTCACCCTCAGGTACCGTGTCCTGCCCATGTAGAACAGCTTTGCGTAGAGCCAGAAGTGGGCATTTCCATCAGCAAGACTGAACTCGAGGACCTCCTTGGTCTTGGCCGGGAGGTCGAAGGATCGGACGAGGGGCGTTACCTCAGAGATAGAGTAGTCCCCCGCCTCCAGGGGCGACCAGGTCCCAATTGAGCCGATCAGGGCCACCCCACCCTGCACCCTCTCGTTATAGGGATTCTCAACCCTCACGAGGATCCTGTTTCCCTCATTTCTTATCGACCAGCCTAGCTCCCGTTCCACCTGCTCCTTCAATACATCCTGGTAGACAGATCCCCCGCCCGTGTAGGTAATCTTGCTCTGTTCCCCTATCTCTATAACATCCTGGTACACCTGGCCCCCGTGGGTGAGCCTGGCCCTCAGAAGCCCGGTCCTCCTGGGCCCCGAGAAGGAGACGAAGACGTCGTAGGACTCGTGACCCAGAGGCGGGATCTCGTACCAGATCTTGCCCGGCTCGATGCGCCAGCCCTCCGGGCCCTCGAGAACCGCGTTACCCTCGATGGAACGATCCGCATAATCGTTCACTATGCTGACCGAAATCCGGTTAACCGTCGTCCCCCTGCCCCCGGCCTCGGTTATAGGGGTTCCCAGAATAGATATAGCCACCGGCTGGTACCCCAGAGGCGCTGCCGAGAGGTTCTCCCTCCAGTACTTCGAGTAAACCGGCTGGACGTCCTCAACCAATGCCGGTAGGGCATCGTCCTTGGATTCCCTGATTACCGAGGAAGGTTCTACCTCGTAGGTCTCCACCGAGAAGGGCTTGATATCGTCGGAAAATGAGCAGCCGGAGATCTCGACGGGGGATTCCCGCTCCTCCAGCATGTCCGTTCTCCAGGCGTTCTCGATCGGGAACGCGAACTCGAAGTTAGAGACCGCCTGCCTGCCCTCCGCGTCGTATGCCCTCAAGAGTATGCCCCGGTTTGGATCCGAGGGCGTGGAGAGGAAACCCGCAACTGGGTTGCCCGCGGGTTTCATGGCGGAAAGGACGACGTTTTTCGCAGACACCACTAGAAAGGAATGTTTCGCGGGCAGGACCCCCCCGTGCTTGCCCGTCTGGGCACAGATCAGGGGATTATTGAACTCCCATCCCCTCCTGTAGGATGAAGCCTCCCTCCACGAACCCTGGTGGGGGTAGAGCGAGTAGATAAACCGGTGGTCCATCCTCTCGGGGACGAACTTCTCCTCCAGGTGAACACGCGACCAGTTGGCCGTGTGCTTCAGGAATAGGGTCATGGTTCCATCCGGCTCTACGGTTCCGGTCATGTTACCCCTGTTTATGATGCTCATTCCGTAATCATCGACCGATACATCGCCCAGGTCATTGGAATGGCCGGGCAGGATCAGGTCCCCGGTGGTCAGACCTTCTACCAGGAAGTCCACCGCCCTCTCGAGCGACTCGCTGTTACGGGCCTCGACCAAGAGAACCGGGACTGGATCCCAGCCCTCGGGCACGGAGCTGTCCCGTGTTATCAGGAAGTCGAAGCCGAGTTTCGCTACCCTGTTCCTGAATTCCTTGACCCTGTCATCATCGACCTGCTCAAGTATCGATACAGCGTAGGAATTTTCACCGGCTACCCCCAGTGAAAGCCGGAAGTTCGTGCTGGAAATGTATCCGTTAATCTCAACGGCCTCCGTTGAATCCTGGTGGGGCAGGCCCTCCCTCCTGGGAGCGTCCCCATCTTCGAATACGGGGGTTGTCAGTACCCCTCTGTTGGCGAGGGCCTTCTGGAGCCTTCTGGAAATGTACTGTACCTCCTTGGAGTGGGGGAGGACCATTAGGACGGAGCCCATAGGGGCGGATGCCACCGTCCTCGCATTGGTATCGACGAATCGAACCTTCGTCGTCGAGCCCACGTCGAAGAAGTTCTGGGAGGAGTGTATCGCGCAGTCCGAGAACGCATCCATCCTCCAGGTCCTGTAGTCGAACATGTGCCTGCCCGGGTGCCTGAGGATCGCCCCGAATCGCTCCTCGTATGTTGGGGCACCTCCCCGGATATCCTGTGGGAAGAGGGCGACGAACAGGTCATCCTCATCCCTGTAACCCCTGATCTCGGTGCTAAGGTCTATCCTGTCAATTCCCCTCCTGAGGTAGATTTCCCTAACGAGCTGGCAGGTCTCCCCTATGACGTTCCTGACCACTATCCTGCTGACCGGGCCACAGGTGGAGACCTCGCACTCCGCGGGGTAGCCCCCGGAGAACAGCCTGTCCCCGATAGTGTGGAACTCCCAGGAGGGTTCGTGCCTCTCGTTCTTCTCCTTCAGGAGGGCGATCTCGTTCGCAAGGTAATCCGAGTCACCCGGTACCAGCTCCCTCCCGGATCGCTTATCGAATATGCTCGATATCCCCCCTCCCCGGGAGGGATCCACCGAGACCTTGAAGAACTCGTTCTCGATTTCGGCCGGACCGTCTTTATTCCTGAACCTCGGGGGCCTACCACCCTCCAGCGGGGTAACCGTGTAGGTAGCATAGCCAACCGATGGTACCTCCGCGACGAACTCGACCGTCGCCGACCTTATCCCCCGCTCATCTGTATCGGTATCCAGGGTGCAGTGGGGGACCTTCTTGCCATCAGGGCCCAGGACCTTGAAGTTGGCCACTGCCTTTGAAAAGTTAATTCTCGCCCTGGCGATATCCACCCTATCCCAGTTCAGGGAATTGAAAACGGTTATGGGAATTCCATCCGTTCCCGATGTATCGACTGTCTCCGCGATGTACTGAAGCGCCTCGCCAACCTCCCTGCCGACGTGGGACAGGGCATCACGGTATGCCTGGAGCATGTCCAGGTAGGACTTATCGCATGAGGTCCCCGTTATCGCGTCGTGGTGAGAGTTGAATAGGAGCTGTCTCCATGCCTTGTCGAGGGCGAGGTCGGGATAGGGCCTGCCAAGCATCGAGGCCAGTGTCGAAAGGAGTTCGGCGTTGTACAGTCCGATCTCGCCGAGCCTGTTGGCGATCTTGAGCTCGATCCTCGACTGGGATGTTCCTATGTGGTACTGGGATGCATCGCGGGAGGTAAACTGTACCGGGATGCCCCTGGACTCCTCCTTCAGAATTTCGCCGAAAAACTCCGCCGGATCCGCGGGCTTTACTCCCGGTAGGAGTGAAATTAGCTCCGCTGACCTTCCCAGCATCCAGGCCGTGGGTGACCTGAAATCGTCGGAGTTCATCCTCAAATCGACCGAGTGGCCAAGTGACTTCATCTCCGCGAGTCCAGAGTAGCACCTCTCCCTGAGCTCATCGAAATCACCGGTGTCGAAACCGTAGTGTACCCTCCTGTGGAGAACGGTTGAGCCGTCAAGTGCCATGTGGCGGAATAGCATGGGGAACCCCCTGACGGCCTTCGACCAGACGACTCCCTTGAATCCACACTTGCTGAGTATCTGGGAGAGCTGCGGGATGTGTCCGAAGACGTCCCAGGCGTGGTAGACCTCGGGATCAACGCCGAACTGGGAGGTCGCGAAAAGCTTGCCGTACATTATGTTTCGGATTAGCTGTTCCCCGGAGATGTTCTTCTCGTTGGGCTCGTTGTATGAACCGCCGAGAATTACCCGCCCCTCCTTCGCGAGCCTCTTCATGTAGTCCCGGTCCCCGGGGTAGAAGTCCAAATATGGTTTGAGGTAGTCAAGCTCGTGCAGGATGACCCTGTAATCCGGGTCGGCCCTGCAGAAGTTAAGGTACTGGGTCACGTTGTTGAGGGAGATGTCATTGTACATGGACTGGGTGTTTGTCCATATTGGGTCGCAGTGGAAACCTATTCCGAGGAAGGTCATGCCGTCCTCCTTCGGGGGGTTCACATCACCCATTGCCGACCTTAACGACAGCCTCGAATTCCCGATCAACACCTCCAGCTTCAGTCTATCCTCCCCGAAACCCCCTTCGGGAATGGGCAAACCGAACCTGAAACGCCGCGTCTCCCGGCCCCTGATGACCTCGATGGCCCGCGATACCTCCACGTCGCCGCAGCTCAAGCTCACCGCGATGTCGACGACGTCTGATCCAGTCGTGTTCCCAAGGATGAATTCCACCTCGGATTCAGGACTTGGGGCGGTTCCCCTGTAGAACCCCGTAGACGCCGGACCGGTGGTGAATATGCCCGTCTTACCCACGGATCTGGCCTGGAAGAACTTGCACAGCGATCCCCATCCCACCCCGCGGACTGATCCCCCCAGGACCTTGACAAGCAACCTGTTGTTTCCGGCCTTGAGTGGAACCTGAACCAGCCCCCTGTCGGGGGAGAGGATTCTCTGGTTCAAAAACATCCGCCCCACCGCCCGGGGTCGAAAGTCGCAGATCAGCATGCATTCCGACTGGGACTTGATCTGGGTTGCAGCATAGGCCAGCCCGTGCTCGGCTCCCGGAAACTGTGCCGACAGGGTCAAAAATGGTGACTCAGAAGTGGCCTCACGCCAGACCACCTCCTCACCCGGTACCAGGCTTGACTCGTGGGACATTCCCGGGGCGGGGTTCACGAATCGCTCGCCGCCAAGTGGATCGGTGTCTGGTGCGTCCAGCCTCCCCATCCTGAACCTCCTGTATATATCGTCCTTGTTCCCGGCAAGAAAGGGTCCGCAGACCATCCACCTCGGTACGAAGCCGAGCTTTATCACGGTCTTTACAGGTACCTCTCGAAAATTATCTGACATTGTTGACAACAACCCTTCGATCGACCGCGGTCTGGTAAATAAAAAGGGTTTGCCCCGGGGAGCCAACATTTTTACCGGGGGCGTCCGGGTTTGAGCCGGTAATTCGTATGATCAGGCTTGGAATCTGTGGAACGAACAACTCCCACGCCGTCGTTTTTACCCGGCTGGCCAACAGCAACGACCTTCCCCCCGAAGAGACGGTAGATGATGCCGAGGTGGTGGCCTTCTACGCCTACGACGATGAGAACGTCGACAAGCTCAGGGACCTGGGTTTAACCAACAGGGTCGCCAAGAAGGAGGACCTTATCCCCCTCGTGGATGGCGTCCTTTGCGTCACCAGGGACGGCTCCAGACACCTCGAGGAGGCAAGGCCCTTCCTGGAGGCCGGCATACCGACATTCGTGGACAAGCCCCTGGCGATATCCCCCGAGGATGCCAGAGCAATAGCCGGGACGGCGGAGAGGACCGGTACGCCCCTCATGTCCTGCTCCTCCCTCAGGTACGCCCCCGAGATCACGTCAAGGCGCGAAAGGCTGGGGGAGATAGCACCCCTCAGAACTGGAACCGTCACCGGCATGGGTGAGACGATCTTCTACGGGGTCCACGCGGCCGAGATGATGAGCACAGTATTCGGATCCGGGGTGGAGTACGTGATGAATGCCGGGAACGATGGCCATGATGTCGCCTCGGTCATGTACAGGGACGGTAAGACGGTTTCGCTCCAGGTCCTGCGGGACGCAAAGGTCGACTTCAGGGTCATCGCCCACGGGGAGGGCGGCCGCGAGGAGATCCCCGTGGAGAGCAACCTTTACTACCCCGAGACACTGAAGCAGGTGATTAGCTTCGTCGAAACCGGCAAAAGCCCTATCGAAATTGGCGATACCCTCGAGATCGTGTGCTTTCTCAACGCCCTAGTGAAGAGCCGTGAGACCGGGGGAAAGGTCTACCTCGAGGACATCTAGGAGATGATGTAATGGACAGGGTCCGCCTTGCTTTGATCGGAGCCGGGGGGATGGCCAACTCTGTTCACTATCCCTCCCTGTCCGAGTTCGAGGACGTGGAGATCGTGGGTATTTGTGACATCGACGAGGGGCGCTTGAACTCCACCGCCGAACGTTTCGGCATCGAGGGCAGGTACGTCGATTACAGGAAGATGATCGAGGAAACCGGCCCGGAGGGGGTCTATATCCTGATGCCCCCTCACCTTCTATACGACCTCTCGGCCTACTGCCTCGACAGGGGTCTGCATCTGTTCATCGAGAAACCCCCCGGTGTGACGTCCTTCCAGACCAGCCATCTCTCCAGGCACGCCAGCGAACATGGCTGCCTTGCCATGGTCGGCTTCAACAGGCGCTACATACCGCTCATGACGAGGGCGAGGGAGATGGCCGAGGAGAGGGGGCCGATAGTGCAGGGCACCGCCACCTTTTACAAGAATATGGCCGAATCTCCCCCCTACTACGGTGGTGCAATCGACATGCTCACCTGCGACATCATTCACGCCGTGGACGTCCTAAGGTGGCTATGCGGGGAGCCTGTCAAGGTCGCCAGCCACCTGAGGTCCATTGGTGCCGATTACCAGAACAGCTTCAATGCCCTGGCGACCTTCGAATCGGGAGCCACCGGGGTGCTGCTCAGCAACTTCGCCGTTGGCTCGAGGATACACACCTTCGAGATTCATTCAAAGGGGTTCTCGGCCCTGGTCAACCCCAGCGAGGGAGCCATGATCTACGAGGGGTCAGAGGAAGCCCTTGAGATTTCGACGTTTGAGGCCGCCGGGTCCGAAGAATTCCGGATATTCTATGGCTTCAAGGAGGAGAACCGCCACTTCATTGACTCCATCAGGCAGGGTTCACAGCCAATGACAAACCTGGACGATGCCACCAGAACGATGGAGTTCGTCGATAGGATTTACGCCTCAGGACTCTGATTTACCTGGTTTTTCAAGAAGATGATGGATATCCTTTGATATCTTTTCGGCGTAACAGAGACCATGGCGATTCCCCACAGCTGGATCAGGTTATTCGTCGCAATCTCCGCGGTTACCCTCCTCTCCATACCCTGGTACCTCGCCCAGAATTCAGGCTACGTGAGGCCGATATCATCGGGTAAGGTCGTCAGCGTAATCGACGGGGATACCCTGGATGTCACCGGGATCGGGAGGATCAGGCTCGTGGGAGTAAACACCCCCGAGAAGGACCAGGAGGGATACCAGGAGGCGCTGGACTTCCTAGAAAACACCTGCCTGGGGAAAACCGTGTCGGTTGATATAGATGACGAGTGCCCCGAGGATAGCTACGGGAGAATCCTGGGAGTCGTTTACATGGAGGGCACTAACCTAAATGCGCAGCTCCTCAGGTCCGGGCACGCCGAGATTCTGTACCTGCCGCCCTCTGAATTTGATCCCAGTCAGTGGCTGGACTGATAAGAAACCTACCTGCTGTCCTGCCCTTTCTTGAGCTGTTCAATTCGGTCCTGGATCTGCTGTATCTGGTACTTCAGCATGTTTTCGTAGTTTTGGAGATAATCTATCTCCTGGTTTTTGTCGCGAGCGGGAAATGGCGGAAATGCCCCCATGGGACCGTACGGCATTCCCATGCCCATCCCAAAACCCGTGTTCATTCTACCAAGGCCCATACCGGCACCACGACCGCCGCCCATACCAGAGCCACCGCCCATACCGGCACCACGACCGCCGCCCATACCAGAGCCACCGCCCATACCAGAGCCGCCACCCACGCCTGAATGCATGGGAGATGTTGCTTCACCGGTCGAGTTCAGCTTCCCCGCTTTGAACATCTCGATCGCATCTTTCACCGTGCCGGAGGCCCCGGTGAATATCTTGACTCCTGCTGCCGATAGAGCCGAAAAGGCATTTGGACCAACGTTTCCGGTAATAACGGCCTCAACTCCCTTGGAGGCCACGGCCTGTGCCGCGGAGATACCGGCACCTCCCATGGCATTCACGGCCTCGTTAGCCATCGCCTCAAACTCCATCGTATCGGTGTCCGCAATAATAAATGCGGAGCACCTCCCGAATCTCGGGTCCACCTGGGAGCCCATTTCCGGTCCTGTCGAACTAACACACACCTTCATTTTACCAATCTTCCTATTCCTTCATCTTCTCTTCAACTGATTCGACTACCTTCAAAAATTCCTTTGCAGCCTGAGTATCCGAATCCACCAGGGGGACGCCCTCCTCCCCGGAATCTACCACATTGGGGTCAAGGGGTATGCTACCAAGGAAGGGAACATCAAATTCCTCGGCGGCCCTCTTTCCTCCCCCTGTCTTGAAAATATCCACCTTCTTGCCACAGTGGGGGCACTCGAAACCGCTCATGTTCTCCACGATCCCAATAACCGGTATGTTTAGGGTTTTTGAGAAGTTGATGCACTTCCTCACGCTAGTCAGAGCGACCTCCTGCGGGGTTGTGACTATCACGGAACCATCGAGCTCCGGTATCAGCTGTGCTATGCTTAGGGGTTCATCACCGGTACCGGGTGGAAGATCCACGATCAGGTAATCCAGATCCCCCCAGGAGACCTCTCCCAGGAACTGGGTGATGGCACCCATCTTCATTGGACCTCTCCATATGACCGGGGTGTTCCTGTCGGACAGCATGAATCCCATTGACACGACCTTGACCCCGGGCTCTACAGTTGCAGGCAGTATCCCCCCCTCCACAACGCCCAGCTTTTCGCTCTCGATTCCGAGAATCTTTGGTATCGTTGGGCCGTGGATATCGGCATCCAGCAACCCGACGGCATACCCCCGGGCGGAAAGAGAGAGTGCTAGATTGGCCGCAACCGTGCTCTTACCGACACCTCCCTTTCCACTCATAATAGCTAGCTTGTGGGTTATCCTCACCATAGCCTTGTTTACCTTTGCCTGTCTCTCTTCCATTCCCTGAGTTTGGCCTTCCATTCAGTATTCACCTGGATAACTGGGAATGAGAGATCAGTCAGAGGATTTTAATTCATCTATCCTCTTTCTAATTTCCTCTAGCTGGGCCGATAGGGCATCCGATTGCTCCTCCAGCATCTCTATCTCCTGCTCCCTGGAAGCCGGTGGGTAGAATGGCTGTGGCTGGTTCTGACCTGTCATCGGGGCACCGGGGGCATTAAAACCCCAGGGGGTGGGCCAGTTTCCCGTCATCAAGTAGGTTGCACAGGGACCAAGCCCCGTTGGACTCCTCCCAACCCAGCCCGGGCTGAAACCGAACCTCATCCATCCGGGCATTCCGGTTGCATAGTACATCCATCTATGTCTGCCGGGCATAACACATCACTATTATTTGCATATGCACTTAATTTAATAAAGGTTTCCTAGGAAACCGCGCCGTACTTATTCAGGCCTCTGTGGTGTGGAGAAGATCGCATGCTTCTGAAAATCCAATCATCTCAACCTCCCCCGATGACTCAAGCTCTTCGTTCAGTATCCTAAGCTTCCTGTAACTCTCATCGCTAACGATCGATTCGAGCCTCATGGCCTGAATCCTCGAGTTTTCCTGATCCATGCCCATCAGCTGGAAGAACCTCTCCAGAACCTCCCTTCTCTCGGACAATTCCTCCAGTAATGCCTTGCCTATTTCAGTCAGGGTTGCCCCCCGGTGCGACTCGTACTCTATCAATCCCCTATTCGACAGCCTTCCCAGCATTGGTGTAACGCTTGATGGCGCAACATCCAGTATATCAGCAATATCCTGGGTTCTTGCTCTGCCGGATCCAGATGATGCTCTGGCGATCGCCTCTAGGTACTTAGACTCCGTCATCTTCCTCGTCGAGCTGAGGTGCATCCAACATCACCTGGGCATTCAGGTTTGACCACTAAACATATCTTCACTGGTTAACAGTGAACATACTATTGAGCATATGCTCGTAAGTTACTTAAAGCTCTTTCCCCCCACGGCATTTCTCAGCTACTGCCATGCAGGTAAAAGGTCCCTGACCCTGAATCCTGGGCGCGCACCTTTCCAGAATCTATCAGCTTTTCCAGATACTTTATTGCCTCGTTGGGATGAATCCCCATCGCTCCAGAGATGTCGGCGAGCGTGCAGGGTCGGCGTTCTAGAAGTGACAGCAATCTTTCCTCCAGATCCCGGCTGACGCCGCGCCTCCGGCTTTTATAATCGGCGATTATCTCCGCCCCCAGCATCCTTGAGATCTCCCCAATTTTATCCTCGGAAATTGGTCTGGCGTATGATTCTGAGGGAGGCCTGATGACAGTGTTTAGCTGCACCTTCTGTGGATCTATTTCCGAGATCGCATCCGAAATAAGCTCCAGCTCGTCTTCTCCGTCATTCATCCCGCTTACTAGCATTACCTCAAGCCAGATATCCCCCTCAAAACTGGTGGAGAAATCCCTCAGCCCATCGACAACCCGGTCAAGGGTAAGAGATGAATGGGGTCGGTTAACTAGCTCAAACACCAGCTGGGATCCTGCATCGAGGGAGGGCACCACAAGATCCGATCCGACAATGTCGGTCTGGACCTCCTTCCTCCACAAAAGAGAGGTGTTCGTAAGAACGGCAATTGGCACCTGGGAAAAATTCTTTATTCCCCTGATTACCTCGCCGAAACTGGAGTTAAGCGTCGGTTCACCGGACCCGGAGAGTGTCAGATAATCTGGTGCCTCGTTTTTTGAGATAAAATCCTCTAACTCACTAAGAACATCAGCAGCATCGATATAAGCCCTCCTTTCCACCGTCAGGCAGGTGGTCCGGCCTAGCTGGCAGTAAACACAGTCGAAGGAACAGGTCTTGTAAGGTACAAGATCGATTCCCAGGGAGGCCCCGAGCCTGCGTGATGGAACTGGTCCAAAAACGTGAGACATGGATGTGGTACCCGGAGGTGACTGATATCTCCTTCCAAAGAAGTATTTATGAGCAATATCACAAATCATCCCTATGTGATGGAATGAAGATTTGCATTCCTACAATGGGAGACGAGGGCCTCGAAAGCATGGTTGCATCTCACTTTGGAAGGGCCCCCAAGTTCACCATCGTGGACTCCGACACGAAAGATGTCAGTATAATCGACAACACGGCTGAACATTTCGGTGGAATGTCAACGACGCCGGAGCTCATCAGGAGCTCGGGGGTAGATGTCATGCTTGTATCGGGCATCGGGCCCAGGGCCGTGCAGTTATTTGAACAGATGGGAATCCGCGTATATGTCGGTGCCGCGGGAACCACGAGCTCTGCACTGGATGCCTACAACTCAGGGAGCCTGCAGGAAGCAACGGACGAGAATGTCTGTGCCGAGCACCGCAGATAGGTCCCGGTGTTACAAATGCGAATCGCAGTTGCCAGCGGAAAAGGTGGAACCGGGAAGACGACAATTGCCACCAACATGGCCCTGTCAATCGGCAAAGTCCAGCTCATCGACTGCGATGTCGAGGAGCCAAACTGCCACCTCTTCCTCGACCTAAATCTCGAGGTACTTGAAAGGGTATACAAGAAGATCCCATCGATCGACAAACAAGCCTGTAACCTTTGCGGAGTTTGTTCAGAGGTCTGCAGAAAGAATGCCATAGCCGTTCTCCCCAATGACGTTCTTTTCTTCGAGGAGCTGTGCAATGGGTGCGGCGGCTGCGCCCGGGCATGCCCCACAGACGCCATAACCGAGGAATCCTCCGAACTCGGGGTTGTCGAGGGGGCCACCATAAATGGTCTGCAATTCTTCAGGGGACTTCTCAACGTCGGGCAGCCCATGGCGACCCCGATAATAGCAGCCGTCAAGAGGCGGATTTCCGAGGACACCACCGCCATCGTTGATGTACCGCCGGGCACGGGATGTCCAGTACTTGAATCCCTGCGGAAATCTGATTTTGCCATCCTGGTAACGGAGCCTACACCCTTTGGACTCGAGGACCTAAAGGCGGCAGTTGGCGTCACAAGGGCAATGAAGATAATGACCGGTGTTATCATAAACAGGGTCGGAATCGGTGATGACCGCGTTAACCGTTTCTGCAAGGAGGAGGGAATACCGATTATCCTCGAGATACCGGAAAGCAGGGAAATAGCGGAGGCATACTCAGAGGGAATCCCCTTCACGGAGGTACTGCCCGAGTGGAAGGACAGGTTTCGCGATCTTTACTCCCACATAAAGGAGCTGGTCGGTTGAAGGAGATAGTCGTCATCAGTGGCAAGGGCGGTACCGGGAAGACCTCAATAACTGCATCATTTGCATCGCTGGCAAAAAACGCCATTCTCGCCGATTGCGATGTGGATGCACCGGACCTCCACATAATAATGACCCCTAAGATACTTGACCAGCGACCATTCCACGGGTCAGAACTGGCCATAATTGACCCGGATATTTGCACCTCATGTGGTGCCTGCGTTGAGGCCTGCCGTTTCGAGGCAATTTCCGATGAAATAGAGGTTGACGAGTACCGCTGCGAGGGCTGTGGCGTATGCGCCCTTGTCTGCCCGTCAAATGCCGTGAAATTTGAAATCAAGAGATCTGGCACCGTGTTCGTTTCTGATACCAGGTTCGGGCCCATGGTACACGCGAAGCTCGATCCCGGTGAGGAGGTATCTGGAAAGCTCGTCAGCGAGGTCAAGAAGGAGGTAAGGGACCTCGCCCAGAAGAAGGGCAGGGAAATGATCCTAATCGATGGCCCCCCGGGGGTCGGGTGCTCGGTCATTGCCACGATATCGGGCGCGGATTTCATCGTCGTGGTCACCGAGCCCACCATATCCGCGATTGCCGATATGAAAAGGGCCCTTGACCTGGCAGATCATTTTAGCATACCATCTGCACTATGCATTAACAAGGCGGGTATAAACCCCGCGAAAACCCAGGAAATCCGGGACTACTGCGATAGGAGGGGTCTTCAGCTGCTGGCCACCCTTCCATACGACCACATAATAACGAGGGCCATGCTGGAATCCAAGAGCGTCATTGAGCTCGGGGAATCCGAGATGGGCAGCCTCATCGAGGACTGCTGGGAGAAGATCCAGGACAGGATCGGACAATAGGTCGGCCGATAGGGCACATTTATTAGGATATATGTGTATATGCACATTAGTGTGATTTGAATGGGAGGAAGAGCATCAGGTAGAGGAATGGGACGCGGAGCCGGACGGGGAGCCGGGAGAGGCGGTGGCTTCGCCATGGGACCCGGTGGTACCTGCGTGTGCACGGCATGCGGACACAGGGCCACCCACCAGGTGGGAGTTCCATGTTACAAGCAGAAGTGCCCCAAGTGCGGGGGAGCGATGACCAGAGACAGGGCGAATAACTAGGCGTCCTCAGTCTCCATCTCTTTTTCGCATTCCGGGCAGCTCGATTCGTCCTCCGAGCCAACCACGTAGTGACCGCCCTCTATTCTAAGATGGCGCCCCTCGACCATCATCTTGGCAAGTTTCTTCTTCGCCGACTCGAGTACCCTCCAGAGCGTTCCCCTGGATATGTTCATACGCGTAGCTGCCTCATCCTGGCTGAGCCCAAGGTACTCGGTCAGCCGGTAGGCCTCGTACTCATCACCCGTCATCTCAATTTTTTCCTCGGGAACGGGACCGGCGGCAACGTTGAAGAGGGGTGAGAAACCCCTCGGTCCGGGTTCCTCGTCCAGAACCCTGTGCTTTGGTGGCCTGCCGAATCTTCTTCTCCTTCGTCTTCCACCCATCACCATACCTGTCAGGGCAATCCTTATATTTGCTTTTGGACTGGAACATTTTTCCCAAACCCGGGGCAAATCTTTAGCGAGGCGAAATTATGAAAATAACGGGCGTGAAACTGACCCACGTAAAACCTCGCTGGCTCTTCCTCAGGCTCGAAACCGATGAGGGGATAACCGGCTACGGGGAGCCCATACTAGAGGGCAAGGCCCAGACTGTGGAGGCCGCCGTAAAGGAGCTCTTCAGGTACCTCGAGGGCAAGGACCCAACGTTGATCGAGCATAACTGGCAGGCTCTGTACAGATGGGGATTCTACAGGGGAGGTCCCATCCTGATGAGCGCAATAAGCGGCATCGAGCAGGCCATGTGGGACATCATGGGAAAACGCCTCGACATGCCGGTATACCGGCTGATGGGCGGCCCCGTCCGGGACAGGATCCAGTTCTACATAAGCGTGGGTGGAAAAACACCAGAGGAGTTCGCCAGGAATGCGTTGGAAAGGATCAAAGAGGGCTACGGCGCTATCAAGATGGTTCCCTTCGAGGCGGCAGGGATCGTCGAAACCCCGGGTTTCATCAGGCAGAGCATCGAGAACGTTAGGGCCGTCCGGGATGCCGTTGGCGAGAACGTCCAGATAGGCATTGACTGCCACGGCAGGCTCAGTCCAGCAATGGCCAGGCTTTTCGCCAGGTCGGTCGAGCCCCTTTCCCCCATGTTCCTGGAGGAACCCTGCCTCCCCGAGAACGTTGACGCGATGGTGACGGTAGCAAGGTCGACTCCGATACCCATCGCCACCGGGGAGAGGCTTTACACCAGGTGGGGATTCAGGGAGGTCCTGGAGAAACAGGCTGCCACCATACTCCAGCCCGACCTCTGTCACGCGGGCGGGATCATGGAGGGCCGGAAGATAGCGGCCATGGCCGAGGTTTACTACGCCGGGCTCGCGCCCCACAATCCCCTGGGACCCATTTCCACGGCAGCCTGCATACAGCTCGACGCATGTACCCCCAACTTCGTCATCCAGGAACAGGGATCCCTTGGTGAGGGTTACCTGAAGGAGCCATTCGTCGTCAGAAAGGGATACGTTGAACTCCCCGCGAAACCCGGTCTGGGAATCGAGCCGGACGAGGACTTCATAAGTGAAATGGAGTACGATGGAAGCTGGGATAACCCCCCGTTCACCCACGAAGACGGCTCGGCGGCAGACTGGTAGGAGGATTATTCAAGTCAGGGCCCAATGAGGTACCATGAAATATCGCGAATACGGAAATACGGGTGCCAAGGTCTCGCAGCTTGGTTTCGGGTGCATGCGCCTCCCAACCGTGGACGGGAAGGTCAACCGCCCCGAGGCGGCGCGGATCCTCAGCAGGGCCGTTGACCTTGGGGTGAACTTCTTCGACAGCGCATATGTGTATCACTCCGGGGAGAGCGAGGAGGTCCTCGGGGAGGCGCTCGGCGAAAGGAGGGACCTGGTTTACATATCCACCAAGAACCACTACAAGGGGGATGATCCCTCAAAGTGGCGGGAATACCTTGATACCTCACTTGAACGGCTGGGAGTCGACTACATCGATTTCTACCACATACATGACCTGAGGTTAAGCGAATACCTCTCACACCTACTCCCAAATGGCCCTATGGAGGAGGCCAGAAAGGCAAAGGAAGAGGGGCTGATCAGGCATCTCTGCTTCAGCTCCCACGACGATTCCGAGAACGTAAACAGGCTTGTGGACACCGGTGAGTTCGAGGGAATTCTCGTCCAGTACAATCTCTTCGACAGGCACAACCACGAGACCATCTCCTACGCAGAGAGCAGGGGTCTAGGGGTGGCCATAATGGGTACGGTTGGCGGGGGACAGCTGATCCCCAAGGGTCGGGACCTCGCCAGCAAGGTGGAGGGGAAACACCCCGTGCCCGAACTGGCAATCAGATACGTCCTCTCACACCCGGGCGTGACGGTGGCCCTGTCCGGAATGAATTCAATCGAGATGCTGGAGGAAAACGCGTCCGCGGCGGATATCGATGTACCCCTGGGTCCGGAGGAGAACGAGCAGATCGGGCGGATTATGGAGGAGATAGAGGAGCTATCGGGCCTGTACTGTACCGGGTGCAACTACTGCATGCCGTGCGAGTCCGGGGTCGACATTCCCGCCAATTTCGCTGCCCTCAACCTCTCGAGGACCTGGGGAATGGATGTAATGGCGAAGATCCAGTACGAGGCCCTGGGAAAGCGCGAGGTCGAGGGAGAGGCCAGGCCAGCATGGGCAAAGGCCTGCGTAGAATGCGGTAACTGTGAGGGCAAATGCCCACAGGGTATCGACATCCCGGCCAGGTTAAAGGAAGTAGACGAGGCGCTTTCAAAGTAGTTTTTCTCCCGGATTGAACGCCCCGTGAGAATATATTTGAACCGGGCTCTGACTGAGGTAGAAGTTGCGACGTGCCAAACGGTGAGTCTGGTATGGAAATCATCGTCTGTGTGAAGCAGGTTCCCGAGGTTGCGGAGGTTGATATAGATCCCGAGACCGGTACACTGGTCAGGGATGGGATACCTGCAACCGTTAACCCCTTCGACCTCTACGCGATCGAGGAAGCCCTCAGGCTCAGGGAAGCTCACGGGGGGAGCATTACTGCCGTCAGCATGGGGCCTCCACAGGCCGAGGCCGCCCTGAGGGATACAATCGCCTTCGGCGTGGACCGCGGCATCCTTCTCTCCGACCGGGCGTTCGCCGGCTCGGACACCCTGGCAACCTCCTATGCGCTTGCCTCCGGGATAAGGAACCTCGGCAAATTTGACCTGATTATATGCGGCATAAAGACCACCGATGGCGATACCGGCCAGGTTGGCCCAGGGCTCGCGGAGGAGCTTGGCATCCCCCACGTAAGCTACGTCAGGGAAATCGTTAGCATCGAGGAGGGGGTAATAGTCCTGGATAGAACACTTGACGAGAAAATCGAGGAGCTCCGCTGCCCGCTCCCGTGTCTAATAACCGTTACCAAGGAGATAAACGAGCCACGCCTGCCCTCATTCAAGGGCAAGATGGCATCCAGAAAGGCAGAGATCCCGGTCTGGACCCCACTGGAAATCGGGTGCGAGGGTGAACGGCTGGGCTCCGAGGGATCCCCGACCTGGGTCGTCAAGGTCTTCCACCCAGCGGGAGACCGCGCCGGCGATATACTGGAGGGCGACCCGGCCGGGCAGGCCACCGGCCTGGTCCAGAGGTTGAGGGAAAGGAATCTCATATAGAGGAAGGGTATCCAGGATGGCTGAGGTAAGGGTAATTCCGGAAAACTGCACGGGATGCGGGCAGTGCGTCGACGTTTGCCCCTACCAGTGCATATCCCTCGAGGAGGGCATCGCGGTGATAGGCGAGGGTTGTACCCTCTGCGGTGCCTGTATCGATGAATGCCCATCCGGGGCAATCGAGCTCGTCAGGGAGAAGAAGGAGGTCGACCTGAGCGGTTACCGGGGTGTCCTCGTGTTCGGGGAACAGGTGGACGGTTCACTTTCCCCGGTCGTGTACGAGCTGCTGGGCAAGGGAAGGGAGCTTGCAGACAAGCTGGGGGAGGACCTGTCCTGCGTTATCCTGGGCCAGGGCATGGAGGAGGTCGCCGGGGATGTCGTCTCCCACGGTGCCGACAGTGTCTACATATTCGATAACCCCGCTCTTGCCAGATTCAGGATCGATCCCTATACGCAGATTCTCCACGGTTTTGTCAACGAGCTAAGGCCGAGCATATTCCTCCTCGGGGCCACGAACCTGGGCCGTTCCCTCGCACCGCGGCTGGCGGTTAGGCTGAAGACGGGCCTTACCGCGGACTGCACGGGCCTGGACATTGATGAGGACGGGAACCTCCTGCAGACGAGGCCTGCATTCGGAGGAAACGTGATGGCCACCATCCTCTGCGAGAACAACAGGCCCCAGATGGCCACCGTCAGGTACAAGGTGATGAAAAGGGCGGAGAGACAGGAGGGCCACCGGGGGGAGATCAAGAGGATGGATGTCGACTGGGATGGCCTCCAGGACAGGATAGAGGTTTTAAGCTCGGAATTGGAGAGCGGCGAGTCCAGCATAACCGAGGCAGAAATTATTGTCTCGGGTGGCAGGGGGCTGGGGACACCAGACGGGTTCAAACTCATGCACGAGCTTGCCGATGCCCTGGGAGGGGCCGTGGGGGCCAGCCGCTGCGCGGTGGATGACGGTTGGATACCCTACAGGCACCAGGTGGGGCTAAGCGGCAGGACCGTGAGGCCCAAGATCTACATCGCCTGCGGGATATCTGGCTCCGTACAGCACCTGGCCGGAATGCAGACTTCCGACCTGATTATCGCAATTAACAAGGATCCAAATGCCCCCATATTCAATGTCGCGGATTACGGTATAGTGGGAGACCTATATGAGGTAGTACCAGAAATAATCGAGGCACTCAAGAAAGGTGTGTGATGATGAATTACGGAGAAGTCACCGGTGAATATCTCGAGAAATTGAGGGAGACGCTGGGGCCCGAAAACGTCCTTACCGAGCCGGATGTTCTCGAGAAATACTCCCGAGACGAGACCCCGCTGGTCGAGGGCTCGCTACCCCAGGTGGTCGTACTGCCGGGGAGCACAGAGGAGGTTTCACGTGTGCTATCACAGGCCAATGATAACATGGTCCCGGTAACTTTCAGGGGGCAGGGCACGGGCCTTTCATGCGGAGCGGTTCCCCTGATGGGAGGGATCCTGATGAGCTTCGAGAGAATGAATAGGATCCTCGAGATCGACGATGAGAACCTGATGGCTGTCCTCGAATCAGGGGTTGTACTGTTGAACTTCAGGGAGGAGGTCGAGAAGCGAGGGCTCTTCTACCCAGCCGACCCGGGCGAGAGGACCTCCGCCATAGGTGGGAACGTGGCAACCAACGCGGGTGGGATGAACGGGGTCAAGTACGGCAAGACCAGGGATTACATCCTGGGTCTCGAAGTGGTACTGCCATCGGGGAAAGTCCTTCAGTTCGGCGGTAAGACGGTGAAGAGATCCATGGGCTACGATCTGATGCAGCTTTTGGTCGGGTCAGAGGGAACGCTTGCCGCCATAACCAAGGTCTACGTCAAGCTGACCAAGCTCCCCAGGATATTCATGACCCTTTACGTACCCTTCAACGACCTCCACGCCGCCGTCGCCTCAGTCTGCGAGGTGCTCAAGAACAGGATAACCCCGACTGCAATGGAGTTCGTCGAGAGGGATGCTATTCTCCTAGCCGAGGAGCACCTGGAGAAGACAATGCCCCACCACGATTCCGACGCCTACCTGATCCTGAGGATAGAGGGGGACAAGGAGGACGATCTCTACGAGGAGGCGGAGGCAATCTCCGAGATATGCAGTAAAAACGGGGCGGTCGATGTCCTGGTTGCCGATACCCCCGAGAGCCAGAGCAGGATATGGGACGTGAGGAGCCATTTCTATGAGGCGGTTGTCAAGGCCAGGGTAGCGGAGCTGGTTGACGCCGCAGTGCCCCCGGGCATGATAGCGGAGTTCATGCACGCCGTGAAGGACATCTCAGGTAAAAACGGCGTCAGAATCATCGGCTATGGGCACGCGGGGGACGGTAACATACACCTCCACCCACTGAAGGACGAGCTAAGCGACGAGGAGTGGGGGGTCAAGCTGCCGGTCGTGATGAAGGAAATCTACGGAACTGCTGTATCCTTCGGCGGGACCGTTTCGGGTGAGCACGGCATAGGTTCGGCCAAGAAGCCCTACGTTTCGATCGCCCTGGACGAGGAAGAGATGCGGATAATGAAGGAAATCAAGTCCATCTTCGACCCCAACGGCATCCTCAACCCGGGAAAGATCCTTGACTAGTCACTGCTGTACCAGACGGGGCTTGACCAGGCCATCTCTCCATCCTCTCGAATGAGCCGGGCGTAGACCCAGCCATCTCCGCCTTTGGTCTCCAGCACCTCCTCGACATTGACCTGCCCATCACCCGGACGCAGGATCCTCGAATCCCCGCCGCTGTGGACGATGTCCAGTTCGCCTATCGGGACCTCGCTTGCGGCCCTCACAGCGACCCTCACCGAATTACCGGATTTAATCACGGAACCCATCGGGCTTCCATCAACGGAGAACCTCAGGATGGTACGGATATTGGTCGTGGCGAAAACCCGGCGGTTCCACATGGCCTCGAATACCCCCTCGCGGGTGAGCTCTCGGGCCCAGACACCCGTAATGCCCTGCCTGTAGAGGTGACGGTAGATACCGGGCTCCCTCTGCATCGAGTGAAGCTCGTCCCCGGGCCTGCCATCGTGGATGTCCCCCCCACCTACAAGGCCGAACCTCCGGCCCATTGCCAGGGCATCGATGACGTGCTGGCCCTCCTTCTCCCCGCCAAGAACCCTGATTGGCCTGGTGTTTCCCGCAGCCCCTGGCCGCTCGCTGTTTCCCCACACAGAGTAGATTTCCACCAGCCTCTCGACCTCCGGGTCATGGCCTAGGGACCAGTCCACGCCCATGGCATTGTTCGCGGAGTGGTGGGGAATCACGATCGCTCCCTCATCCCTTGCCACCCTGTAAAGCTCCGTCAGCTCCCCACCGACGGGGTCATTGGCGCGCAGTATTTGCCCACTCCAACCCGGGTAGTACAGGTTGCGATGACCCCACCTCCCGCTGGTCCACTCGAAGCCCACCAGGGTGACGAACCTGCCCGGATCGTGTGAATCGTTGGTCACGTTCACGAAGTACTCCCATTGCCTGTCCGTGAGGCTCTCGGAGTGATCGGCTAGTGCAAAGAAATCAAGGAATGACTCCTCCCGCGCGAAGGCGTAAAGCTCCTCCGGGACCCTGAGGCCATCGCTGAAGTAGGTCTGGCTGTGGAGGTCACCCCAGAACAGCCTCTCCCCCGGGTTTCCGGAAAGCACCTCGACGGGGTTACTCCTTCCCATCGCGCCTGACACGGGATCCCTGGCAATTATAGACCTGATTCCCGGTGTCGAGTAGCTCGCCCCGGTTATGCTCCCTATGGGACGCCCATCTCCCGGGTAGGGACCGCCCCCACCGGGGAATGAGATTGAGCTGGGTCCCTCGTAACCGGCCCCTCCATCTATACCGATCTCCCCCCGCCAATCGGGGGGAACGTTGTCCATGTAGGTAATCCCCCTGGGGGATATGTTGTACCTGCCATCCACGCCCGGGCTTGGGCAGTAGCAGTTGCCCTTGGCGAAGAAGGGTTCCGTGAGTAACTTGACCCTTACGTCGAACTTCTCCCCGGTACCAACCGTGGATGGAACGATGACCCGAATTCTCCGGGCATCCCTCATTTCAACTATCCCCCGGGGCCAGGTGTATGTTGAAAACCGAGAGGACCTCCTCACCATCATTTCTTATCTGGTGTTCCCCACCCCTGGGACAGTATACGACATCACCCGAACCTACCCGGGTCTCCTTCCCACCATCGAAGGTTACCACGCCCTCGCCACTGGCTATCAGCCAGAGCTCCTCGTCGCAATCGTGCCTGTGCATTTCCTTTGAGGGTGAGTGGGGCCTGATATTTACCATCGACAGGCCCAGTGAACGGTAATCGTGGGTTATCCTGTCGATCGGTCGGACCTCGTATCCCTCCAGCAGGGTTCCAGAGCCCGGCCTTAGAATCCTGACGCAGACCATGCTGGTGATTACCCGCCAACGCCTGAAAAAGCTCCCTTCGCCCTCCTACCGGAAGGGATGCCTATTAATAAGCGGGCGCAGTATTCCCGGGCGCGAATATGTCAGGGATAATCTGCTGGGCGGTCGATCCCCTGGTAAAGGTCTTCAGGGAGAACGAGCCAGGGGAAGGGAAAATCATTGAGATCGAGGCAGCGAGAAACGAGTTCGAGAGCGGGCAGATCGCCCTGAGATGCGACCGGGATGCCCGCGTTTCACTTCAACCCTCAAAACTCACAAATTCCTCAACGGGGCTGGAAATATACCCCGTTGCCAGGTTCGTGGGATACGTCTTCGTCAGGCAGAACGCTACATCGACGCCTGATGACGAGATCATTCACGCCGCCCCCCACGATTTCCCGGACATCCTGATGCCCGATACTGCGGTCGAGCTTGATGCCAACCAGACACAGCCAGTCTGGATAACCGTCTTCGTCCCTCACTCCGCAGATCCCGGGGAATACATCGGGCGTGTCGTCGTCAGGGCCGCCGATGCCGAGGAATCCGTGGAAATTCACCTCACGGTCCACGGTGCCACGGTACCGGATGAAAGACACCTCTTCCTCACCAACTGGATTAACCCTGCCAACATCGCGAAGTTTGCCGGGGTGGACCCCTGGAGCGAGGGTCACTGGCAACTGCTAGGGAAACACGCCGAGAACATGGCGCTGCACAGGCAGAACGTCGTGCTGACCCCGATATCCCTGGTGAGGATTTCACGAAGGGGAGAGAACCTCGAATTCGACTTCACTGATTTCGATCGCTGGATACAGACCTTCAGGGATGCTGGTGTCGATGGATTGATAGAGGGCGGCCACCTGGGAGGTCGGGCGGGCAAGTGGGAATCGGGCTTTAACCTCAACAGCTGGGAGATAAGGGATGGAAATGAAATAATCAGGACCCCGGCTGTCGCTGTGGAATCGGCTGAGTGCGAGAGCTTCCTGTCAAAACTCCTCCCTGCACTTCGTAAACATCTCGTCGATCGTGGGTGGATCGACAGCTACGTCCAGCATCTCGCCGACGAGCCCGTGGAGGAAAACGCCCAGAGCTACAGGCACCTGGCCGAGCTCGTTGGTAGATTTGCCCCCGGATTAAAGCGGATAGACGCGAACATGACGCCCAGCCTCACCGACTGCCTCGAGGTCTGGGTCCCAGTTCTGGACCAGTTCGACAAAAACATGGACTTCTACAACGAGAGGCTCCAGGCTGGAGACCAGGTATGGTTCTACACCTGCCTGGGCCCCAGAGGAAGGTACCCAAACCGATTCATCGACTTCTCCCTTATCAAGACCAGGCTCCTGCACTGGATCAACTTCAGGTACGGACTCTCTGGTTACCTCCACTGGGGATATAACTACTGGACAGAGGACCCCATCAGGGACACCCAGCCGGACTGGAGCCACGGAGAGCCCCTGCCCTCCGGTGACATGTGCATCGTATACCCGGGGCCCGATGGCCCCCTGGAATCCATCAGGTACGAGGCCATGAGGGATGGGATCGAGGACTACGAGCTCCTGAAACTCCTGTACGGACAGGACCCGGAGGAGGCCATGAAAATCTGCAGCGAAGGGATATCCACACCGACGGACTACATAAGGGATGCCGGGAAATTCAGGGAACTTCGCTCGAAGCTCCTTTGCATCCTGGACAGGTTGGTCGATTAGCCCACCCTTAAATATTCATTAACTGAGTGCAACAGGGGAGTCGGAGATGTCCAGGAAAGGTATGGTAGAGCCCGGGAGCGACGTGACCATATACCGGGATACTTGGGGAGTTCCGCACATATACGGTTGTACTGAGGAGGCGGCCATTTTCGGCCAGGGGTATGCCCAGGCCGAGGACAGGCTTCCCACGATATACAGGACCTACAGGAAGGCAACCGGTACTATGGCCGAGGCCTTTGGTCCGGAGTGGATTGAGCACGATTACCAGCAAAAACTGCTTGGACACATGGGTTTTTCCAGGGAGAAGTACCCCGACCTCGGCAGGGAAAGCAGGAGAATGATCGAGAGCTTCCTCTCGGGTATCAGGTCCTTCTCCCGGGATCACCCGGAGAGGGTCCCGGAATGGGAATGCGAGATTGAACCACCGGGGCTGGTCACACTCGGCTGGTTCGTGATCTCAAAGTGGCAGCTCGGTGAGGCCGTATCGAAACTCCGCCGAAAGAGGGTCGAGGTTGGGAACTCCAACGAGTGGAGCATAGGAAGGAGCCGTTCTATGGAGGGCTACCCAATTGCCTGCATAGACCCCCACGTGTCCTGGAAGGACGAGTGGCTTTTCCACGAGTCCCACCTCCACGGTGGGGGGCTCAACGTCTTTGGCTTCAGTCCGGTTGGCACCCCCTACGTCTCCCTGGGCCACAACGAGTTTTTCTGCTGGGCAATGACCACCGGGGGCCCCGATACCTCCGACGTCTACGAGGAGAAGCTGAATGACGGGGGCTCGAGGTACCTCTACGACGGGGAGTGGAGGGAGGTCGGGCGAAGGAGTGTCGATATCCGAGTCAGGACGGACCATGGGCCCGAAGATGTGGTAAGGGAAATCCTGGAAACCCACCACGGACCCGTCGTCGAGGTTGCGGGAAACAGGGCCTACACCTTCAAGCTATCCCTCCGAGAGGAGGTCGGACTCCTGGATCAGCTGAGGATGATTAACAGGTCCAGGAACCTGGGGGAGTTCCTGAGGGCCATGTCCCTTCTCCAGCTCATGCCGCAGAACACGATGTACACCGACATATTTGGCAACTCGTACTACCAGAGGACGGGACGGGTTCCGATCAGGCCAAAGGGATATGACTGGAAGAGCCCCGTTCCGGGTGATACCTCCCGGACTGAATGGCTCGGGATCCACCCCATGGAGGACCTGGTCCAGCTGCTGAATCCCCCGGCGGGATTCATGCAGAACTGCAACATCTCCCCGGAAAACATGACCTTCAACAGTCCCCTGACCAGGGGAAGGTACTTGGACTACCTCTACAACGTCTCCTGGGACGGCGACAACCCCAGGGGCAGCAGGTTCATGGATATCATGAGAAAGTCGGGCAGCGTGGGCCTGGAGGATGCCCTGCGTATCGCAGTTGATGACAGGCTTCACGGTGCAGAGAGGGCCTGTTCAAAGCTCGCAGGGGCCTACAAGCCCCCGAGAGATGGGGATCCTAGCACAGGTGAGGCCGTGGAAATACTCTCCAGCTGGGATGGGAGGGCCGGCGTGGATAGCATCGGGATGACTCTGTACAGCAGATTCATCTCGGAACTCCGTCAGGACCTGGGAAAGGAAGGCGTGGCCCGGATTGAAAACGGGAAGAGGCTATCGACCCGGGACAGGGAGGCGCTGCTCAGAGCCATCGGGATGGCATGCAAGTACCTTAGGGATAACTTCGGTTCGATCAGGGTGGCCTGGGGAAGGGTCAACAGGGGCCATCGAGGCGAGAGGAACTGGCCTCTGGCGGGGTGTGGGGATACCCTCAGGTCAATCGGAGTTGGCCCACCCGATGGGGAGGGGATCTACTACGGGAAAAAGGGGCAGTCATGCCCCACCATCGTTCTCCTGAAGGATCCAATAGAGTCATACAGCGCGGTTCCATACGGACAGAGCGAGGACCCAGGTTCGCCCCACTACACGGATCAGGGGGAAAAGCTCTTCTCCAGGGGACTCCTGAAGCCGACCTGGTTCTCCGAGGTGGATCTCCTGAAGAACCTGGAATCCAGCAGATCCTTGAACATGCCCTGAACCTCTTCTGCTTACTCGGTGTAACCCAGCTGATCCATGTAAACCTTTAAATAAAAACATATTGATGAACTTGAATATGAAAGTGGGCCGGGACCTCAGCATATTCGAGAAGTACCTCACGGTGTGGGTCGGGCTTTGCATTATAATCGGGGTTGGGCTTGGCAACTTCGCTCCGGGAATATCAACTGCACTTGATGGCCTTTCGGTTGCGGAGGTATCCATGCCCATAGCAATATGCCTTTTCTTCATGATGTACCCCATAATGGTCAAGATAGACTTCAGCGAGGTCGTCAGGGCCGGGAAGACCCCCAGGCCCGTTGGTCTCACCCTCCTCATCAACTGGGCCATAAAGCCCTTCTCGATGTTCCTTATAGCCAGCCTATTCCTCGGCGTCCTGTTCAGGGGGTTATTACCGGGGACCGAGATCATCAAGAGCGGGGCCGAGGTCCTAATCTACAGGTCATATGTATCGGGAGCCATACTCCTCGGTATCGCGCCCTGTACCGCCATGGTGCTCATGTGGAGTTACCTTGCCAGGGGTAACGACGGCCACACCCTCGTGATGGTGGCCATAAACTCCCTTACCATGCTCGTGCTCTACGCCCCCCTGGGAGGCTTCCTCCTCGGGGTCAACAAGATGCCCATACCCTGGCAGACTATAGTGCTCTCGGTCATGATATACGTGGCCCTGCCCCTGGTCGCCGGATACTTCACCCGGCGAGAGCTGATAAGGCGAAAGGGGATGACCTGGTTCATGGAGAAGTTCGTTGGCAGGCTCACATCGGTATCGATCGTGGCCCTGCTCGCAACCCTGATAGTCCTTTTTTCACTGAAGGGAGGAATGATAATCGAGCAGCCACAGGCTATCGTCCTGATTGCGGTGCCCCTCTTCATTCAGACCTGGTTGATATTCTCCCTGGGGTACATCCTGGCCCGGGTCATGAAGCTTACCTACGAGGACGCGGCCCCCACGGCCATGATCGGGGCCAGCAACCACTTCGAGGTGGCAATAGCCACCTCGACGATGCTATACGGGCTGAGCTCGGGGGCCTCTCTGGCGACGGTCGTCGGCGTGCTGATCGAGGTACCGGTGATGCTGATGCTCGTCCGCTTCTGCCTGAGGACCCGGGGGTGGTTTCCCAGCAAAGCTGACGGTGACCTCCCTGGAACCGGTTAGTTCTTGCCGAGGCTCTGGAGCGAGTCCAGGATTTCCAGCACGGATTCGTCGATCAGTTTGTAGAATACCCACTTGCCCTTCCTGATCTCATCCACGACACCGGCCTCCCTTAGGATACGTAGGTGATGGGAGGTGGAGGGCTGGGACCTGGATATTACGTGCATTAACTCGCAGACGCAGAGCATCTCCTCCCTCCCAAGCGCCCTTACAATGGCCACCCTAATGGGGTCGGAAAGTGCCTTGGCAACCCGAGATGCCCCACGGTCATCCTTGTCGGGTCCCATCTCCTCAAGGCTCCTGATGATCGAATCGACGTCCTCGGAGCCGCATCGAAGACCCGCTCTTATGCACCTCGCAAGCCTGTTCCTCTCCTCCGACACGTTCCTGAAATAAATCCTACCATTCAAAAACCTTTCACCGAGGATGCCGGGGGCCATTGCATGCGAACATATTTGATAGCTGAAGGCCAAGCCAGGATGGTTGCATCTCTCATTCCCGGGAATAAAATGGCCCCTCAAACCGCGTTCGGCCCTCCTGATCTTGCTAGTCATCATTTTTACCCAGGCCCTAACCGGGGTTGGGGCACGTAGAGATCCAGATTCGGGGGAAATCAGGCTACTTCACCTGGGCAAGGTATGGCCGCTGCCCCGCCACCCAGGGCCCATTTTCAGTGCCGAGCCCAGGATCTCCTGGAATCCCGTGCCATCCTACTTCACCCCCGATTGTATCTGCCACCACGCCACTACCTACGGCGAGAGGGAGGTACGCGAGCTGAGAACCAAGCTCCCCAGGAGCAGAGATGGCCTGGTCGGGAAATACGATGTCATCCTCATCGATGCGATGTTCGCCCTCGACATGCCGGCACACCTGTCCAGATGGATAGTGGGGGGAGTTGAGGAAGATGGTCTCGGGTTCATGATGGTCGACGATGAGGTAACCTTCGCGGGAAGGGGACTTGCACCCTCCTGGTACCTTACACCGATAGGGGATATCCTCCCGGTAGATGACACCCCTGGATATTTCGGCTGGAACGAGAGATTCCAGATAGACCCGGTGAAATCGGGACACCCGCTGGTGAGGGGCCTTGACTTCGAGGGCATATGGCTGGAGGCCAACAACAGGCCCACGCCCAAGGTCGGATCGACTGTCATCGCCGAGATGAGCTCGGGAAACCCGTGGAACTCGGGGAAGCCAGCAATAGTATTCTGGGATGTTGGGTTGGGAAGGGTCCTCGCCTACATCCACCGCTGGCACTCCGGGTCCGGTAACTTCTACACATGGAAGTACCACCCCGATTTCCTTTGCCACACCATCTATTTCGCGGCCGGGGAGAGTATACCGGGTGACCTCGAACTCGTTCACGATCTTAGGGAGACGATGGCGGAGGTGGAATCGGAGATAATGGTGCTAGTGTCCACCATGGACCTCGCCGACAAGTTCGGGGCCAACCTCGGGAAGGTAAACAGCGAGCTCTCGGAAATCCACTCCCAGAAGCGGGAGGCGGATCGCCTCTACATTGACCAGGAGCTGGAGGCCTCCATGGTCAGGCTGACCCAGATCTTGAATGACTTGAAATCCCTCGTGAACAGGACCCTGAAGCTCAAGGACGGTGCAATGATGTGGATCTTCGCAATACAGTGGCTTACCGTTACCGGAACCACCATGGTCGCGGGGTTCGTCGTCTGGTCACTGATGATAAAGCGGAGGCTGTACTCGGAGGTCGGAATTACCAGGTCAACCGGGTGAAGACCTCAAATCCTAGATTCTATGGAGTTATACCCCTCGTCGCTGTAGTCGAAGAACTTCCTGTAGGATGAACAGAAGTAAGACCTCTCTGAGTTCCGCCTATGGTACTGGCACCCCCCAAAGCAGAGGTCCACCCATGGGCAATTCCTGCAGGCCTCCCCCAGATTCGATTTCGCCCTGGAGAAGTTCAGCAGCTTCGTCCCCTCCACTATGCTCCTGAGGGGCGTTTCCATGATGTTCCCCAGGATCGTCCCGGGCTCGACGAGGAAGTCACAAGGGTAGACATCACCGTTGTGCTCTATCACGACGTATTCCCCGCAGGCAGGTGCAAGGGTGCAAATTCCCCGCCCGAGGCCCATCCGTGTTGCTAGTACCGAGTTAAAGAGCCTGATGTACACCTCCGGGTAGTCCCTGTGCCAGAGGTCGAAAACCCTGCACAGAAATTCCCCGTATTCATCTGCCCCGACGCTGAAATCCGTGGGCGAATCGCTCTCGGGATCCCATTCTAGACATGGGACGAACTGGAGGAACTTGATCCCCTCCCCGGTCAAGAAATCGTATATCTTCTCCGGGTAGTTTACGGACACGTCATTGACGACCGACAGGACGTTGAAATCCACCTCGCTCCCCTTCAGGAACCCTATACCCCGCATCACATCATCAAATGTTGGCCTCCCACCCGGTTTTTTCCTGTAGTGGTCGTGTATCTCCCTCGGGCCATCAAGGCTAATTCCCACCAGGAACTTGTACTCGGCGAAGAAATCCGCCCATCTATCGTCCAGTCTTGTCCCGTTCGTCTGGAAGGCGTTTGAAACGACGTGTCCCCTACCGTACCTGCTCTGAAGCTCCACCGCCCTCTCGTAGAAATCAAGGCCCGCGAGCAGGGGCTCCCCTCCCTGCCAGCTGAAGGAGGCCCGGCCCGATGTCATCTCCATGAACTGGGATACAACCGATTCTAGGACCTCGTCGGGCATTCGACCGGGTCGGTCCGGGTAGAGCTCCGACTTCCCGAGGTAGAAGCAGTACTGGCAGCGGAGGTTGCAGCTGGCCGAAACCGGTTTTATCAGGAGGCTCTCGGGGAGCATGTCGGGAAGACTGAATCCGCTTCAGCCTATAATTGTTACCGGGAAAAGGTGGACGAAGGATTTTCAAGTACGGAAGGCGGCATAATTGATGGTATAACGATGGAGGAATTGAAGGGAAAGAGAATCGCCATTCTAGTCGCGGAGGGTTTTGAGGACCTGGAGTTCTTCTACCCCCTGTTAAGATTCACTGAGGCGGGTGCTGAGGTGACAGCGGCCGGGATCACCATGGACGAGATGAAGGGCAAGCACGGCATGGAATTCACCCCCTCAAAAACCGTTAAGGATATCTCAGTGGGGGACTTCGACTGCGTAATCATCCCGGGGGGGAGCGCCCCGAAGAGGCTCAGGGAGAGCGAGGAGGTCCTCAACCTCGTGAAAAGGTCGGTGGATGATGGCAGGGTAGTTGCCGCCATCTGCCACGGGCCGCAGGTCCTGGTATCGGCCGGACTGGTCAAGGGACGGAAGTTGACCGCATACAGGGCCGTAAAAGATGAGATAGTCGAGGCCGGTGGGCTATTCAACAACGTGGAGGTCCAAAGGGATAAAAACCTGATAACGTCCAGGTTCCCCGAGGACCTTCCTGCATTCTGCAAGGCGATAATAAAGGCGCTTACTTCCTAGGTGATTTGACTGAAGAGAAAAAGGATTCTCTGGGGCATGGTTCTCCTAACGGTGAGCCTGGTCGTGATCTTGTCCGGTTGCATAGGGGCCAAGGACACAGACAAGGACGGGCACCCCGATGAGGATGACCACTTCCCTGAAGACCCCGACGAGTGGCTCGACAGCGACAATGACGGGGTGGGTGACAACTCCGATGAATTCCCCAACGACTCGGAGGAGACGATTGACACCGACGGAGACGGCTACGGCGATAACTCCGACGACTTCCCCGAGGACGCCACCGAGTGGTACGACACCGACGGAGACGGCTACGGCGATAACTCCGACGACTTCCCCGAGGACTGGGAGGAGTGGTCCGACGGGGACGGGGACGGCTACGGGGACAACTCCGACGACTTCCCCGAGGACGCCCGGTACCACCTGGTCTGCCAGGAGTGCAACGGAACCGGGAGGGTACCCGAGACCGAGGAGCTCAACTACAGCTCATCGGCCATCCTCTCGGACCAGGGCACAACCTCGTCCCAGTGGCACATCTTCATCACGGTGAAAAACGAGGATACCACGGGAGGGATCTTCAAGGTCGAGGCCTGGGTAAACCAGGATGGAGAGGAGCTCTACAGGGGCAATGACGAGCACTTCATCGATGCTGGCAAGTCATACAAGTTCGACCTCAGTCCCGGTGGGCTCCCCCAGTCCATCAACCAGAGGAATCTCCACCACAGAGTAAGGCCGCCGGCCTGGGTAATCGGACCCGATATTACATGCCCCGTCTGCGGCGGGGTGGGCAAGGAATAGTTCAGAGGTCAACCGACCTTCCGGACTCGGATGAAAGATAGCAGGCCCTGGCCATCTCCACAGCCCTGAGGCCATCTTCACCGGTGACCGGCGGCTCGGTGTCCTCCTCTATGCACCTGACGAAGTCCTTCAGGACCAGCCCCACGGTGAAATCGGGCTGGGTGAGAACCTCCTCCTCCCTCTCCATGCCGTCGATGGTCACTATCCTGCGTGCATACCGATCGGCCAGAAGCTGCTTTCCGCTCGTGGCCACCTCGATGAGATCAGCCCTCGAACCAGAACACATGGATGCATCGCATACAACAAGCGTCCCCGGGAACTCCACTATTGACGCGAAGGAGTCATCGATATCCAGACCAAGTAATTCTTTCACCATGCACGTTACGCGGATGGGTTCCTCCCCCAGGATGAACCTGGCCTGGTCGAATATGTGCACGCCGAGGTCCATCAGCGCGCCGCCGCCGGAGACCTCCAGGTCCTCCCTCCAGCCATGGACACGCTGCTGCCTCTTGCACATCGAAATAAGATAGGGCCTGCCAAGTGAGGGGAGAAGATTCTTCACCCTCCTGACAAGGGGGTGGTACCTGAAGTTCTGGCTAACCATTAGCTTGACCCCGTTCTTCCGGGCGGCCTCGATCATCCCCCTCCCCTCCTCAACCGTCCGTGATATCGGCTTCTCCACGATTACGTGCTTGCCGGCCTCAGCTGCGGCGATCGTCATCGGAGGGTGAAGCGAGTTGGGGGTTACTATGGCCACGGCATCCACGGCAGGATCCTTCAAGAGGTCCGAGTAGTCGGTGTAGAGCGCCTTCACGCCGAACCTCTCTCCAACCTCCACCAGTTTTTCCCGGTTCCTCCTCGAGATGGCCACAAGTTCCGCTCCTTCCACCTCCTCAACCAGGTGCTCCGCATACCTGATCCCGTGCCTGCCCGTGCCTATCAAACCGATTCCAACTGCCATTGCTACCGGTTTGTCTACCCGACCCATATCTGAACTATCTTTCGAGGTCGTCAACACATATTTCTCCAGTGACGACTTTCACCTCAAGGGTCGTTCATCTGCTGAAAATAAGGGTGGTATCTGCCAGCAGGACGAGAAACCGGTACGTTTTGGAGGGCGTGGAAGAGTACAAAAAGAGGATAAGGCCCCTCGCCCGGCTGGAGCTTTTCACGGTCAGGTCTGGAAAGAGGAAAAAACCCTCCAGCACAAGGGCAGATGGGGAACTGAGAATAGCCCTCGATCCCGAAGGTGACCAGATATCATCCGAAGAGCTGGCCGATCTGCTGAGGAAGAACGAGTCTGTTAGCTTTAGGATAGGTGGACCGGACGGATTTTCCGACCGGGAAAGGGCCGATTGCGACATGGTTATATCGATGTCAAGAATGACCTTCACCGGTGAACTCACCCAGCTTCTCCTGATGGAGCAGATATACAGGGCCCTCACAATCATTAACTCGCACCCTTACCACAGGTAGGTGCTGGCAAATGAACCTGAAAAGAGAATTGATGGCTGCGATCGTGCTGATAGCTCCAATGCTGGTCCTCGCATCTGCCCATGGCTACCGTGGGTACATACCCCTCAACGGTAGCTTCGAGAGGTATGATGAATATGGTAACCCGCCAGGCTGGACCCTCTGTGCCGAGACTGGACCGGGAGTAAACGCCAGCTGCTTCCTGACGGACCAGGCGTGGATGGGTTCCAGTGCCCTCCACCTCGAAGTTGATGGGACGGGCGAGGCATGTGCCCACCTGGCGATGCCAATCCTGTTCAGCGACCTCAGGATGCTCCACACCCACGGGGGAGAGTTCTACTACAAGGCGATCTCATCAGGAGCCTCCGGAACAAATCTGATCTTCCGGATGGATCTCATCGACAAGGGCGGCGAGGTGGTCGCCACCCACGGTTTCTCTCCCCCCACCCTCCACGTCGGGGATGACACCTGGCACCGGCACCACTTCAATATCGACATATTCAAATCTAGGATGGCCAGGAGCATGAACATCACCTTTTCCGTCAACGGCGGAGGTCCCGGTTCAAGCGGGTCCTGGGTCGTCGATGAACTGCAGGTCTTCGAGATCCCAGCCAACCTTACCATCGGAACCCTGAAATCGCGGAAGGCCCTCGTCCAAACGGGGGAGGTGTTCCAGATCCGGTTCGATCTGAAAAACGAGGGAGGGGGCAATTTCTACGGGTTCAATTCTACCATTGCCATGGACGACGGTCTCACAAGCATCGATGGCTCAATAAGGAAAGGGATCGGCGTCATTGAACCTGGTGTTGATTACGAGATGGCCTGGAGCCTCCGGGCCGAGAGGACGGGTACCTACCTCATAGAGGTCTCGACCCAATATGCCGGTGGCGGAGATCCCAAAATGATGTCCATCGTTGGCGTGGCGGAATTCTCGCACCCGGCCGTGAGGCCGCTGGATCCACGCGTCACCACGACGGGGGAAGAAATGGCGATCGAGAACTCAGAGATGAGGATCCTTTTTCCCTCCCTTGGAAAGGCCGGTCTCTTCGCCGTGCAGTGCTGGGACGGTGGCTGGAGGGACATGGGCGTGGCGATACCGATGGGGCACCTCCTCCAGCTGGATGACGACGGGGACAGGGAGCTGCTACTTCTCAAACCGAATAGCTACAGCACCTCCTGCACTGGAGATTGCGCCCGTCTCTTGCTCGAGGGTTCAATTAAGGACAGGGACGGGGTGGACTGGAACTTCTCCTACGACTACTCCCTCACATCGGGAAGCTCCCACGTAGAGGTCCGGCTTTCGGTCGTTGCCGGGGAGGAGAGGAGGCTGCTCAGGCTCTCCGGACCCCAGGTACTGGGTGGGGAGGGCAGCTTCGGATCGAGCAGGGACCAGGGCCTTTTCTGCGGGCTGGAGTACCTTGCCGAGGGAGAGATATCATCGGGAACGGACTTCGTCTGGGAGCCCGGAAACCTGAGGATCGTGCCACATCCCCTGAAGGTCACAGTCCCCCTGATGGCGATAGAGGAGGGAAACTCGACGATAGCCATTTCCTGGGACCCCCTGGAGAAATGGGACGGGGAGAACCAGCTCCCATCCGCCAGGTTCGTCTCCCCGAACTGGGAACAGGGCCAGGATAACCACTTCATGTCGGTCTTCGTTCCCACAGTTCCCGGCTGGGTCCGTGAAAACGAGCACGAGGCCCACACACCGTACCTGATCTCATCGCCACTCACCCTGACATCCAGGATATTCGCCGGATCGAACTCGGGTATACTCGAGGCTTTTTCCTGGTGGCTGGACGAAAACGGCGTTCCAGCTCCCCCCGAAATGCCCAGGAGCTACTGGGAAACCGTCGACCTCTCCACCACTTGCTACAAGGACGTCTGCTGGGTTCCCGAGTTCAGGGCCTGGAAGCACACCCACCTGGACGATCCCCGGTGGATATTCTGGGATACCCTCGTCGCCCTGCCCCTCTGGCACCACTCCGCGCTTACAAACGACACCGGCCTGAGGGATGAGATACGCGAGCAGGTTACGCTGGCCATGGGAGGGCTGGGAGGATGGGCAGGGATGGACCTGGCACTCCACACTGGCAATGTTAGGAGCGCGCTATCAAGCGGCTACCACACGGCGAGGAGCCTAGCTGATTCCCAGAGGGATGACGGGTCATGGCCCTTCACCCCAGATGCCTCCCACGAGTTCCTGGGGACGCCCGGGGATACCTCCTCCGGCTGGGTTGCAGGCAAGGCCCGATTGCTACTCAAGTTCGGGAGGATTACAGGCGACCCCGAGGCGATTGCCGCTGGTTTCAAGGCCCTAGAGTACCTGGATACCCAGATCAGGCCCGAGGGAGCACAGACCTGGGAGCTCCAGCTGCACGTGCCCGACATCCTCGCTTCCTCCTACGTCATGGAGTGTTACCTGGAGGCCTACAGGATATCCGGGAGGCAGGAGCACCTCGATAGGGCCAGGTACTGGGCCCTTACGGGACTCCCCTTCATATACCTGTGGAACCCCCCAGATCGACCCGTGATGAGGTACGGGTCCATTCCCGTTTTCGGTGCAACCAGCTTCGTCTCACCGTGGTTCGGCATCATAGTCCAGTGGAACGGCCTTGACTACGCCCACCAGCTCCTGCAGCTCTCGAAATTCGACGACACTCTGCCCTGGAGGACCATCGCGGAGGGAATCACGATCTGCGGAATGCAGATGCAGCGTATCCCGGGTAGCCCTCACGATGACTACCTGGGCATGTACCCGGACGCCTACGGAGCGCTGAAGGGCGACGAGCAGTACTTCTTCGACATCAACCCCAGGTTCATATCCCTCTGCGTCTTCGGGTTGATGGAGTTGGAAGAGACCACCCAGACCGAGATACTGAACGCCTCCGGGAGCCTGATCTTCTTGAGCACCGTGGGGAGCATAGGGAACTCCAGCTACGATGGAGACCTGCTAACCTTCGAAATAGCATACCCTGCGAACGACCTATCTTACGCCACTGTCGGGGGAATATCAATACCCGGCTCAGTTAGCGTGAACGGAGTTCCCCTGCCAGAGACCGCCGATCTGGACCAGGCCGTTCAGGGCTGGACATACACACAGGAGGGAATGCTCATCTTGAAGGTCAACCGTTCCCGACGGGACACTATACGGATTGCCGGTGTCACGCCCCAGCCGAGCAAGCGCTTCTCACCCGAACCCATGTGGGAATTCAACGGCCCGGACTCCGAGGGATGGTCAAGCACGAACATGCTGACCCTGCTTGATATCGGAAACGGCACTTTATCTACCAGCTCCACCGGGAACGATCCATTCATGCTGGGGCCCAGCATTCGAGTTCCCGGGAGGTCCGACGCCGTTGCCCAGATCCGGATGAGGTCATCCACAGGTGGGCAGGGTCAGGTTTTCTGGGTTACTAAGGAGTCCCCTGGCTACTCCGAATCCAAGAGTACGCATTTCGAGGTCCTCGGGGATGGGGTATACCACACCTATAACCTGTCCATCGGACAGAACCCGGAGTGGACCGGCACGATCCGCCAGCTCCGCCTGGACCCTGTAAACATCGGGGGTGTGGACATAGAGATTGATTTCATAAGGATCGGCGAATCCACCACGCAGATGGCCATCCTCGCCTCCCTCCACTTTATATTGCTGGTGGGGAGGTCTACCAAGGCGGGGAAGGCGCCGGCGGGTACACTCCGTGGTCGGTGACCTCATTCCTCCTGCGGGTGATCGAACCTGGTCGCCCTTACCTGCCTGTACAGCCTTCTCTTTACCATCAGGCTCCAGAGTGCGAAGCTTGACAGCATCAGGGTTGAGGTGGTGACAAGCCACTCGATCACGTAGACCCAGAGAAGCGCCGCGTTCTTGGTGTCCTTGGCGATGCTCTCCGCCTCCCCGAACCTAACCGAGGATTCATCTAGGGTGTTTGCACAACCGATGAAATCCTGGTCCAGGTACTCCTCGTTGGCCTCGTGCTTCAAATCCTGAAGCTCCCAGATAATGTCCTGAATTCTCTGGGTGTTGGCCCCGAACTTATCAACGAAGTCCCTCAGAGCAACGAGCATGTTCATCCTGTCGTTGAACTCCCTGAAGGCGAGCTTGAGCCTGTGAAAGACGTCCACGTCCTGGATCAGCTGCCTCTGCGTGGAGTGGAGTATCAGGTTTATCACGATATCCGCGGCGTACGGATTGTCCTTGCCAAGCCAGGTCTCCCTACCCTTGATGAAACCGCCGCAGGTGACGGCCCGTCCATCCCCGTAGTCCCAGGAAACGAGAAAGGGAACCTTTCCCAGGGCGGGGAAGTTGCCGACCTGCCAGGCCATGACCCCGGCCGTCTCCCTTGGAATGACGTAACGAGATGTAAGACCGGGCACGTCCTCCACGCCGTACTTGATGAATGGCGTCAGCACCGGTTCGGGGAAATCCTCATTTATCACAACCCCGTATGCCCCGGCCAGGCTCTCTCCCCCTCCTCCCCTTGCGACCACCGCGGGCGCGTCGTTGGGGAAGGCCCGCTGCGTCAGGGAGGCCGCCCACGAGCCGTGGATCTGGGCGACGATGCTGAAAACGCTCCCATCGTTGAAACCGCCCGCTCCCTCCTGGATCAGGTCATGCATCCAGAGGTCCTGTTTCGGGTCCAGGAGGTAGAACTCGGGGGCGAGGAGCATCAGGTAGTCGAACTCCTTCATGTCCTCGTAGGTCCGGGGGAAATAGAGCCTGATGGCCTTGACCATCTGCTTCATGTTCATGCCCCCTCCCTCCCTGCAGGGAACCGCGGAGTATTCCATCAGAGGATCCTCATCGAAGTACTTCTCCAGGAGGGTGTTCCCCCAGACAGATCCCACCATCAGGGCGTTGATCTTCTCAGCGCTCGCTCGCGATTGAATTGTCAGATCCAGAAATAGGATGGCGATCAAACAGGTAACTCGTCTAACCCGCATCTCGGCACCCAACCATAAAAACTCGGCCCGGGGTCGAAAATGGACCCCGGACTCCACGCCCCTCGAGGGGCACAGTGATCTATGCCAACTGCATGCTAAAGTTTCTTATGGCATAGCCACCAGTCGAAGCACTCAAACTCCCCGGCCTTTGCCTTCTCCAGCCTGTCCTTCGCGGTCGCTGTATCCTTTGCGGGCGGCACGATGACGTGGTCCCCCACGATCTCGTTATTTGGCCAGTTGGCCGGCATTGCCACGCCCTCCCTATCAGCGGTCTGCATGCCTTCGACTATCCTGAGGATCTCGTCCATGTTCCTCCCGAGCTCCTGTGGATAGTACAGTATTATCCTTATCGTGGCCTCATCATCCACCACGAAGACGGCCCTGACGGTGTTTGTACCCTTCCCGGGGTGGACTAGCCCCAGGGTCTCGGCCACCTTCCCGGTGTCGGCGATGATGGGGAACTCGATCTCCACCTCGATGTTTTCCTTAATCCACTCCTCCCACTTTATGTGGGCAAAGACCTGGTCGACGCTGAGGCCGATTAGCTCGCAGTTCAGCGCCCTGAACTTGTCGTATCTCTTCTGGAAAGCCACGAACTCCGTCGTGCATACCGGGGTGAAATCGGCCGGGTGGCTGAAAAGCACGAACCACTTGCCAGAAAATGCACTGGGCAGGTCCATCGGACCGTGTGTCGTTACCACGCTCATCTCGGGGAACTTGTCCCCGAGAAGGGGCATCCCTTTTTTTTCCTCCAATTTATCCACATCCTGGATGCCCCTGATAAAATTCATGTGTCTAATTAAATTATCGATTTACCTCCTGGCGTACACGATCATGTAACGGACCCGGCCTAGGCCGAGGGCCTCAGAGGGGGAGATCCACCCGTTCACCGGCCTGGCTCGATTTAACCGCCCCGAGGCTCAGCTCCAGTGACCTGTAACCCTCTTCAAGATCGACAGGACTCGGCTCGCCCGCCTCGACAGCTCCTATGAAGGCAGCTTCCTCCGCCTCGTAGGGGTTCCTCTCCCCCCTGAACTCATCCTCATGGTCCTCCCAGGAGAGAACTATCCTGTCGGAGGAATCGAAGTACTTGACCTTCTCGGCAACGACCTTCACGCCCACCTCGAATCCGATGGACGCGTTCGTTGATGTCACCACCCCGATGGCCCCGCTTACGAACCTCATCAGGACCGCCGAGACATCCTCGATGTCGTAACCCTCGATCCCGGTATTAATTCGGGTGGCCAGAAGGGCATGGATGCTTTCAACATCCCCCATCAGCCACCTGGCCTGGTCGAATATGTGGGTGGTCTGCTCGGTTATCTGCCCCCCGCTTGACTCCCTCCTGATCCACCAGGGAACGTTGTAGATTCCACCCCACCACTTTCCCTCGAACATGCCCAGGGCACCACCCCTCTCCAGCAGTGCCCGGCGGGCCTCCACACGACCCTCGTTAAACCTCCAGTGGTACCCGATCTGGTTTACCACACCCGCGGACTTGCAGGCCTTCACGGATTCCCTGGCGGTTTCAATATCGCAGTCCAGCGGCTTTTCGACGAATACCGCAATGCCCCTCTCGCATGCCGCCCTTACCGGTTCCAGGTGAACCGATGGGGGAGTACAGATGAAAACTCCCTCGGGAGAGGCACCGTCCATCATCTCCCGGTAGTCGGAGTAGACCTCGGGGATGCCGAAATCCTCCTGGACATTTCTGGCCCTCTCATCATCAAGGTCCGCTATGGCAACCAGCTCGGCTTCCCCGAGACCGCTGAGATTCTGCACGTGGGTCCTGCCTATGCCTCCAACTCCAATAACCGCCACTCGCAAGGTATCAGCCCCGCCAGTCGATCCAGAAGCCGCTGAAAAATGCCACCTACCCCTTCCCGGCTGACCTTAGCGCAATCCACCTGATTATTCCGAAGTAGGCGCCAAGCAGCGCAATCAGGACCCCGCAGGATGTGAAGAAGACCCACCTGTAGAACTCCTCCCTTGCCTGCTGCCTCTCGTACTCGATTGAGCTGATAATATCGGGAGGCCAGGGCCCGGTAATTTGCCTGCTCTGGTTGAGAGTGCCCAGGTTATCAATGACCTTGGGAACCGAGTAGGCAGAGACCAGGCCGCCCAGTACCAGCAGGATAATTCCCCCATAAAGCCTTCTGCGCGACCTTTTGAACAGGGATCCACCAAGCCGGGGCACATGCATGGCACCAAGCATGGCCTCAAAAATCTTTATTCCGATCAGGGATCATATTTTCAAGGGCCCATCTCACCCAAAAACGGGGTACCCCCTTGGAAGCCAAAGAACATCCCCCAGCCGATCGGGAGGCCGGCGATCCCCGCCCGCCCGAAACTCTCCCCGAAAACGTCCCCGACTACATGGACGACGAGGCAAAGGCCTACCTGGCCTACATCCTGAAGGAGGCAGAGCTTATCCGGATCAAGACAGAGATGATCCGCCGCAACACCACAGTAATCATAACACTCCTGGCGGTTGCGATAATAGTCCTGGTCATCATATGGCTCGACATCACCGGTGTTCTACCAATATTCTGACTCCACGATGGTCCCTGGCAACCCTGGAAACCGTAAACCTAAAGAGAGAGTTCTACCATTTCCCACAGGCCCGGAAGTGATGATCTGAAGAAGAAAAAGAAAATCAGGAAAGTTGGATGTGGCATAATCGGTCTTGGCTTCATCGGAGGCAAGGCCCACGTGCCAAGCCTTAAGGGCATAAAGGCAGCAAACCTCGTGGCAGTTGCCGATATCGATGACAAGCTCCTAAGCCGATATGCTAAGAAGAAGGTGAAGGGCTATCACGATTACCACGAGCTACTGGATGACCCGGAGATCGAGGCTGTCTGGGTCTGCCTTCCCAACTTCCTGCACGCCAAGGCAACCCTTGAGGCGCTGGAGGCGGGCAAGCACGTCTTCTGTGAAATGCCCCTCTCGGATAAGCTGGAGGACTGCAAGAAAGTTGTGGCGATGTCTGAGAAGGTGGGGAAATTCGTCGTTCCCGGGGCCACATTCAGATGGACGCCCAACTTTGTAAAGACCAAGGAGCTGATGGACTCCGACGAGGTGGGTAACCCGACGATGTTCTACAACCGGGAGTATATCGGGCCATCCGTCCTGGGCGCCCAGTGGCCCGCCGGCAGCTGGGCCTGGGACAAAGAGCGTAGCGGTGGGACCACCTACACCCTTTCTGTCTGGGCCATCGACCTGATGAGGTGGCTGATCGGGAGCGAGATCAAGCGCGTCTACGCGTCGATCGGCCAGGTCGTCCAGGAGAAGTACGGCGGGATAACCCCTGAAAACGCCCAGTTCCACGTCACCTTCGAGAATGGCGTGACGGGCGTGTTCGAAAGGAGCGAGAACAGCCCCCAGTCAATGGAGGGCGCCGAGCTCAGGATACTCTTCGACGACAACAGGTCGATCTACGCCATCGACAACAGCGTGACGGAGATACACCAGGAGGAGTACGACGTACACACCTGGAAGTTCTTCGCGACTGGCACCCGCGTCTGGGGCCACCAGCAGCTGGACAGGCACTTCGTAACCTCCATCGCAAAGGGAAAAACCCCCACGGTCGGTGCCTTTGATGGCATGAAGGCCGTCGAGGTGGCCACCGCCATGGTTAAATCGGCGGATACCGGAGAATCAGTCACCATCTAGGTGAATTATCCGGCACTGACGAGAACCGGCGGCCCAGGACGTCTCCTAGAGGAGGGGCTCCAGCAGCTCCTTTGCCCTGAGGATATCGACCCTCTGCTGGGGGCCGCTTATCTCCCTCTCTATTGTCACTGGACCCGTGAAACCTTTCTCCTTCAGGCGGGGCATCAGCAGCCGGAAGTTCACCCCACCCTCACCCAGAGGGGTCTCGATTCCGAGGAACTCATCCCTGTTGGGCCAAAGCCCGTCCTTGGCGTGCATCCCCTTGACGTGCTCCCCGAAAATATCCACCGCATCCAGCGGGTTTGCCATTCCATAGAGAATCAGGTTCGCCGGGTCCAGGTTAACCCCGAGATTACCAGTTCCAATGTCGGATATCGTCCTCATCAGGGTGGATGGCAGCTCCTGCCCCGTTTCAAAGCAGAAAACCTGGCCGTTATCCTCGCAGTACTCGGCGAGCTCGCGCATGACCTCTATGAATCCCGTGTAGATCGGGTCCCCCGGATCATCCGGTATGAACCCTATGTGGGAAGTAATGCTGTTCACCCCCATCTCGCTGACGATGTCCGAGAAGTGTTTCGAGAGCGCGAGTCTTTTTTTCCTGAACTCGGGGGGAACCAGCCCCATCGTTTTGGGCCCCCTGTCGAGGTCGTAGATCTGGCCCTCGAAAACCAGGAAAAAGGAGCTAATCTCGATCCCCGTATCATCTGCAGCCTTCCTGATTCTCACGGGGTCGATCCTATCGACCATCATTTCGGCCGAGCAGGAGATCTGGCAGGTGGGAATATCGACCTCCAGCACCCTCTCGAAGCTCTCGTAGGGGTCCGAGGATGCACCGACGATGAGTCCCAGTTTCATTTTCTCCATGTAGATCCTGGCACCGGCCTGAAGAAATAGCTTTTGCGGCCGCGTTGTAGCTTTCTCCCCCGTGGATGGTTGGTTTCGGGAAAGATATAAGGTAGGGGAGGCCTCTCCCTGATCGATAGGGAGACGATATCATGGTTGACAGCGCAATAATCCTCGCCGCCGGAGCCGGGAGCAGGCTCTGGCCATACGGGGAGACACGGGCCAAGGCAGCTCTTCCCGTCGGGAACGTGCCCATCATCTCTCACCAGATACGGTGCCTGCAGGAACTCGGTGTCAGCCGTTTCACGGTGGTCACCGGTCACCTTGGCCAGCAGGTCAAGGGCGCCGTCCTGAGGGAGGGGGTGCAGGCGGAGTTCCTGGAACAGAAAAAGCTGGACGGACCCGCAGGTGGGCTGATGCCCGCGCTGGATGCAAACCGGGGTGATGGCACCATCATCCTCTACGGTGACGTCGTTGCCACCGTTGAAAGCTACAGGGCTCTCCTTGATGCATGGAGCGGGGATGTCGATGCAGCGACGATGGTTCACAAGATGGATGGGGATGACCCCGGGAACTGGTTCGGGGCAAGCACGGGCGGGGGAATGCTGCAGGCGGTTCACTCACATGCAAGGGGGGGTCACTCCCACCGCCTCTGCGGCGTCTCTGTGCTCAGCGAGAAGGCTCTATCCTATGTCAGGGCCCACCCCGGAATGAGCACCAGGCTGGATGTCGGGGCAATGCCATCCCTGGAGCTGGACCTCTCGCAGACCCTGCAGGACATGGTCGATGCCGGGGAGGCAGTAGCTGCCGTTGAAACCCGGGACCTCTTCGTCGACGTGGACAAGCCATGGCACCTGCTTGAGGCGAACGGGCGGATGGCCGAGTACAGGAACCGGGACCTCAAGAAGAGCGAGCTCGCAGAGGGTGCCGAGATCTCCGAGGGTGCCGAGATTCACGGTGCCGTGAGGCTAGGGAAGAACTCTAGGGTAGGAAAGAGGGTATCCATCCAGGGAAACGTTACGGTCGGGGAGAACACCAGCATAACCAACGGGGCGATGCTCGGGAGCAACATAATAATCGGGGACAACTGCCGGATCCGGGACTACTGCCAGCTTGGAACCCACTCGGTCCTTGGAAATAACTGCGTCATGGGCCACTGCGCCGAGTTCGGCGGCCTGCTGATGAACAAGGTCTACCTCTACCACTACTGCGAGCTATCGGGGGTAATCGGGACTGCAACCGATATCGGGGCCGCGACGGTCTGCGGAACCCTGCGATTCGACGATGGTCGTACGCCCCACGTGATAAAGGGAAGGAGAGAGTACCCCATGATAGGGAGCAACGAGACCTACATCGGGGAGTACTGCAGGACGGGGGTTAATGCAATCATCATGCCCGGCGTAAAGGTGGGTCCCTACAGCATCCTGGGGCCGGGGACGATAATCTACGAGGACGTCCCATCCAGGAAGCTGGTCCTGGCGAAGCAGGAACTGGTCACCAAGGAATGGGGGCCCGAGAAGTACGGCTGGTAGTCCCGGCAGGGATAAAGTAATGAACCGGTCACATAAGTAACCCAGCCCATGGCGGATGACCTCAGAGTAGGAATTGTTGGATTCGGCGGAATGGGGCAGGGACATGCCCGTAGCGTCTCCCAGGTCGACGGGATGGAACTGGTGGCCATATCCGACCCCAGCGCCAAGGCCCAGGAGAGGGCCGCGGAGTTCGGGGCATTGGCATACGGCGATTACCGCAGGATGATCCAGGACGAGAAACCCGGGGCCATCATAGTTTCCTCGCCCTCAAACACCCACGGCGAGGTGGTCAAGCACTGCTGCGAAATCAAGCTGCCTGTCTTCTGCGAGAAACCTCTGACCACGAGCCTTTCGGAGGCCGTCGAGGTCAGGGACACGGTGAGGAGCTCGGGCAATAAATTCTCCATCGGCCTCGTGCTGCGCCACAGCGACGTTTACCAGGACGCCAGGAGGATGGTCGGTGAGGGCAGAATAGGCGAGGTGGGGATGGCTGACTGCAGGTACTCGGGCCACATGCTGGGCCGCTACCACTACGTTTTCTCAAGGGAGCTCGGCAGGGGGCTGATTAACGAGCACACCATCCACATGATAGACGTCATGGAGTACATCCTGGGCCCGGTCTGCCAGGTCTTCGCCGTTACGGATGCATGTGCCGAGCACACCGAGTACAACGCCTCGATCCTGATGACCCACGAGGGCGGGGCCTCAACTGCGATCTCGGCCAGCGGTGTCTCAAGGGAGCCCGGCTACGCCCGGATAACCGGCATGGAGGGGGAGATCCTCATAGAGAAGAACCGGAGGCTGGTGGTAAGTGACGAAAATGGGGATACCGAGATACTCTCCGCCGAACTGGGCTACCAGAGGGAGCTGGAGGACTTCAGGGATACGGTCACGGAAGACCAGGCGCCACACACAGGTATAGAGGAGGCCTTCAATTCGGCCCGTTTAATAGAGGCCATATACAGGTCCGCCGAGAACAACGAGGTCGTGAAACCCGGGGACCTGGACTAGGTCGCGTATGCCCAGGACTCGAGAAGGTCGCCTTCGGCCCTGACCTCGACCACGCACAGCCTTGGCGACCACCACATCAGCCCCCTGCCCCCGATCGATATCACCACGTCCATCCTGTCGTCCTCGCGAAGCTGTAGCCTGATCGTTCCGACCGGTGGAAGGTCCCTTAACCGGGGCAGCGAAGACACCGGGGAACGGTTCTGGTATATGGTCTTATCCCGGTTGATCCCGACCTCGAGGGAGATTATCGTCCGCTCCAGGTCGTAGAAGAAGGCGGGGTAACCGGTGAAGAGGTTCACGAGGTGCCCGGTGGAATTAATCATGAGTGCGTAGGACCCCGATACAATGGGCCTGACTCCCTCCCCGGGCCCGATCCTCCCGGGAAGGAATAGCTCCTGTGCCGGCCCTATGCTGACGAAAATTACCCGGTAAACCATTCCGTCAAAATCCGCCTGGAGGTCTAGAACCGTCGGGTCGACACCAAGATCGCGTGAAAATTCCAGCGGGTATTCCAGCATTCCGACCCTTCCAATGGCATCGAGGGGATTGATGCCGGCCTCAAGGATTCCCATGACCTCCCTTGACTCCACCAGGGTCTCCCGGTCGACCTTCCGCAGCCAGTGGTACCGGAGGTCGACCTCCGACACTTCAGACCTGGCCACCATGCTGGCGACCACGTGGTACTCCTCGTCGGAGTAGTACATCCTCTCAGGGACCCTCATCTCAAGGATCGATATCTTCTCCTCCCTTCCTCCGCTGAAAGCGAGGTACGCCACCGAGGACGCTACCAGGGCGATCAGCAGGATTCCGGGGAGACTTCTGTCCGCCATGTCATTTTACTCCTACCCAGAGGTAGGGAAGATGATAACCTGTCTATTTGATCCCTGGTTCCCCTCTACGACATGTAGTTCGTCTCGAAGGTCTCCATCTCGCCGTCCCTGTAGACCCTGACAAGCTGAAGCATTCCGCTGTGGCTCGGGATTGTTGTACCCTTCAGGGAGTAGATGACGAAGAGCCGGTCGTCCTTCTCGACGTCCGTGAAGGTAACCCTGCCAAGGAGCGGGGCCTTCATGATCTGCTCGTACTTGCCCTCCACCTCTATCTCGCTGACCGCCCTGTAATACTCGGACTCATCATTGTGGGTTATGGTCAGGTCGACTATGGTGCGGTTCCTGTTGTAGAAGAAGTCAGATACTCCCTCAAAGTAGTAGAATATCGTGCCGTTGTCCCAGAGCCAGACCACGTAGGTAGTCTTGACATCGAGTGCGGTGAAATTCGGCGCCGTGGCCTTCACCATGTCAGTGAAATCGTACATGAACATGTCGAACTCCAGGGTCTCCGTGACGTTCCTCCAGCTGACCCGGCCCTCCCATGTATCCGGCGTGATGTCCATCCTTTCAGACTCGATCAACAGTGAGTCTATCTTCGGAAGGTTTGCCCTGATTGTCTCCTGATCTGTTGATTCCGTGGTTGTGTTCTCCAGGGCGACCCTGCTCAGCACGTTGTACTGGACCGAGACCTCAGTCAGAGGCTTTCTGGCTATCATGCTGAGGACGAACGCGTATTTCTGCTCCATGGTTGATAACCTGGCGGGAAACTCGTTCCTGAGAACCGTCACGTCCTCCTGTGCTCTCTCACCGATGATGAACAGAGTTATCATCGTTGAAAGCACTATTGCTATTCCGATAACGCCAACGAGGCTCTTATCGACTTTCATTTCCTCCCAACCTGAATTTTGTCCTGCGGAAGGCCCTCCCTAAGGTTCCTCTGCCGGAGCTGGCTCCTCTTCGCCCGATTGCTTTGCCGGCATTACGAAGGCCCAGTAGGCGATCACCACTATCAGGACCACGCCGACCACTATCAGGAGCACTGAGCGGAGCAGCTTTGACGTATTCTCCTGGCTCTGGCTCTCCTCTACCCTGTCCAAGAGATCCTGCTTCTCCTGCTCCATTTTCTCGAATTCCTCCGCGGCCTTCGCCATCGCGTCATCGTACTTCGTCTCCTTGTTCCAGACGTAGTAGACGGCATTCTGGAGAAGCTTCTTGAAGTTCGGGTCCTCGATGAAGGTGGCGAAATAGGTGTCGTCCTCCTCCCTCACCGATATCTGGTCACCGGCGGCGAAGGTAACGCTAGTACCATTCTCCTCGTACACGACCACCAGGGGTGCCTCGTTGTTGGGATCCTCGTAGACCATCGTGTAGTCGCCCTTCTCCGGCTCAAGGAACAGGAACTCGGGCGGGGTCTTCGTGATGTTCTTGTGGATCACGTACCTCGCAGAAGCCATCGAGAACGAATCCTCCACGCCATCTGTGATCTCGTGATCGTTTGCCTTGTGGTAGAAGGTCGCCCTCTTGAGCACCCTTGTCCATCCCGGATCGCACCTAGGTATCTCGACCTTCTTCTCCTCCCCAGTTGCATCGTTAACGCAGTAGAAGGTCGGTGCCACCTGCTCGTACTGGTTGGCGAACAGCGGGAACACGGACCCGTTTAGCTTCTTCGTTACGTCCCCGTGGCCTGCATTTCCGATTCCGACTATTCCCCCGCCCTCGTTGAAGTACCAGAGCGTGGAGGGTACTATCCTGTCGGCCGTAAGCTCCCAGGTGGACAGCGCTATGACCACGCACTTTACCTGGGGGAAGTACAGGAGCGTATTCATCAGGTCCTGGTCTCCCACCAGGACTATCTCGGCCTTTCCAGCCATCCGAGAATCGCTCTCTATTACATCCGCAATTGCCTCTCCGAATAAACGGAGATCCTGTTCCCCGACCTTGGGCCCGTGGTAAAGAAGAATCACGGGCTTGGCCTCCTCCTGGGCCATTAGAATCGGACTAACCAATAAACATGCTAGCATCCCTATGAGTCCTGCCGCAACCTTTCGCATTTAACCACCCATCCAGATGGATATCCACTATGTACTGCGGGCCGCCCTATATTTAAACTTTTTTATCGACCGGCAAAGTAAAAACCAATTTATAGGTATAAAGTAACTGAGGGGGCGGTTTGATACTCCAAAGTCCTCAAAAAGGGGTTATTTGAATTGAAAATTGACAAGAGAATCGTTGGGCTGGCGCTTGTTTCCGTGATACTATCGACGATGATAATGGTCACGATTGCAAGGGAGAGGGTCGACCAGCCGGTCGAGATCCTTAAGAACGACTACCCACAACTGATCGAGGAGAGCCGAAAGGCGACGTTCAGCTTCGCGATGGTGGCCCGGAAGAAGTTCGAAAATCTTCAGGTACGGTTTTCTGTCCTGAGCCTCCGGACACTCAAGTACGGGGACATGAAGGACCCGAAAAAGGAGTACAACACCAGCAGCAGTGCCGAGGACATACTCGGCAACGTCGTGAAGCTCTCCTGGCTGGAGAACGAAACCTCCCTCCTGGACATTGAGCCCGAGATATACGACAAGACGATCCGTCTTGATGGCACTCCACTGCGCCTGCTCCTGGTCGATTACAGCTACATCCTGGAGCACCTCTCGGGCCGGGATTCGATACTCGGCAACCCCCTTACCTACGGTGCGATAATCGACGAGAACGGGGAGGATTACTACCTGGAGGGCGAATCCAACTTCTTCTTCACCCCCCAGGAGAACGTAATTTCCCTCAGCACCTCTCACAACGCCGAGGAGCAGAACTACCTGCCCGACGACCAGATATGGGAGGGTTCCGACAGGATACCCCTTTCGGAGGCACCGGAGGGGGGAGTGCTTGACTACGAGGCAGTGGACAAGGACGATACCTTCACGGTAATATTTACCGTCGAGGCGGATTCCGCAAACCTACCTGCGGGATTTGGCTCCAGCACATCCACGGACAGAAAGGATGTGACCATGCTGCAGATCATCAGGATCTACCTTGACGGGGAGCTGTTCGACGAGCCACTCGTTAACGTGGTCAAGGGGAGGCGGGGGTGAGACCATGAAACTGGTAATGGGAATTCTCGCATGCGTTCTTATGGTAAATACAGCGGTTCTGGCAGAGTCCTCCGTGGAGCCATCGATAATAGTCTACTCCGGTACCGATAGCGGCTTTGCGGAGATGCTAGCCCAGCTGATACTCGATGACCCGAGGATCGACAGCCAGGTGAGGGTCGTCACATCTCCGGACATCATAGCCCTGGCCTCATCCCTCCCACAGACCGAGTGTATTATCATCTACACCGCGAACAAGGTCGAGATAGAGGGGCTGGAGTCGAACCTCATCTCATACTTCGAGCAGGGCGGTGGACTCGTGGGGATGAGGGAGATCTGCTCTACAGAGGCCGCCGGCAGACTCGCCATGGACGTATTCCCCACCTATGCCAATGGATCGGCCACGCAGCTCAACCCGAGGGAAACACGGATCCGTGTGCACGTGGCAGATGACGATACTGATATCAACGAGGGGCTACCTGGGAACTTCCCTCTCCTCAGCATGGGAACCTATTTCTCAGCCGACTCGGAGAACAACTACCTGCCGGTTTCCGGGGACTATATGGTTCCATTCAGGGACGAGGAGACGGGGTCTCCACTCGTCCTGGCCTATGAGAACGAGCAGGGAGGACGCTCCGTGGCGTTTCCGGGGGTCTGGGTGATACCGAGCGAGCGCCTCGACGTCTACTACGGGAAGCTGGTGGCCGAACCGAACTTCGTGAAGCTCTTCACCAACTCGGTGCTGTGGGCCGCGAAGGGCAGCACCCGGTTCAACGAGGTCCAGAAGGATCTTGACGTCAAGATAGAGGACGCCAAGGGAAAGCAGGATCGACTGAGGCAGGAGGCCGAGGACGCTCGAAAGCGGGAAGAAAACCAGAGGTTGATGATGCTCATCGGCATCTGGGTTGCAGGAATCCTGGTCTGCGCGGTCGTGGTAAAGAAGCTGGTACTCGCACCCATCGAGGATATCGAGGGCTGAGCACGGAAAATACCAACCCAGTACACCCTTCCGGAAACGAAAGTTATGCGTCAGCACCGAACAGGCCAAGCTTGATTCTGTTCTCCCTTAACGCAGATATTTCTAGCCCTAGTGGGCCGCCCGGTCAAGATTATCGTGGATTCATGTAAATCCGGCGGGTCGAAACATGCAGTACCAAAACGGGGATCGAACACTACCACAAGCTTCAGACCATGCCGCCATCTACCCCTGAGTAGGGGTGGAAAGGAAAAAAGAGAAAAAAAAAGAAAAAAGTTAGAGTTTATCGCCTTCGCATTCGGATTCCGAACGAGACAAGAGCTATGGCAGACAGTAAAAGCAGGCCCTCATTCATGGACCAGACGCCGTTGTTGCTCGGGGTCTTGTATTTGTAGCCCCAGGACACCGTGGCGGGGTTGTACGCCCCTCCGGCGCTGAGCACGTAGAACGGCTCGCTCCATGCCTGGAAGATTCCCTCGATTTGTCCGTCATTGTCGAAATCACCGACCGATGGGGTCGATGCGGTGTGCCAGTAGGGCTCGACCATCTGCAGTTTTCCATCCCAGGACAGAACTCCGACCATTCCAAGCGGGTAGACCCCGCTCTCCTGGCCCTCTGCACAGACGATCACGTCCTGCATACCGTCGCCGTTGAAGTCACATACCAGGACTCCGGTCCAGATCTCGCTGGGGCATTTGTAACCCCATACCTCGTTGCCGGTAGGACCGTCAACGCAGTGGACCATTCCAGTGACATCGGTGGTTATAACCTCGATATCTCCATCGCCATCGATGTCTGCAGCGGCCACTCCGCCCTCGTGCTTGCCGGCATCCTCGTCATCCGCCCATGCGGACTGGTGGACCGGGAACCTCCAGTACTCGGTTCCGTAGAAGGTCAGGCAGTACAGGTATCTGTCGTTGCTGTGAACCACGATCTCGTACTCGCCATCGGCATTGAAGTCCGCGATAACCGGCTGGTGGTGGTGGAACTTGTCACCGGTCTCAAACCTCCACTTCTCAGCACCCGTGGAGCTGACACAGTAGAGGTTACCGTTACCATCACCGCAGACGACCTCG
>Ga0180433_10000104_pt1 | contig 135372 bp, 125 predicted proteins | sample SS_ome_8_FD_132980 | JGI IMG/M metagenome (GOLD analysis project Ga0180433, IMG submission 132980) | Hypersaline lake sediment archaeal communities from the Salton Sea, California, USA - SS_1_D_1 metaG | ecosystem: Environmental > Aquatic > Non-marine Saline and Alkaline > Hypersaline >... | reverse complement strand
TTACTGGTGGCAATGAAGAGGGGGAAATACCTGATCCCATCCCGAACTCAGAAGTCAAGCCCCTACTTGCCGATGGTACTGCACACAAGAGTGTGGGAGAGTAGGTTGCCGCCAGTTTTTTTTTCTGTGGTTGCATTCAGCAATCGATCCATCCAATCTCCTGAGCCTTTTTCTTAAAACAAACCCATCCCTTCTTGGAAATAGCCCTTGACTATTCCCTTCGAAGCGATAGCTCTGTTTTCTAGAAAAATTCTTCAGGATCTTGAATAGCTCGATTTCTGAATACAACCACTTTTTTTCTTAGAGCAAGATTTAAGCAATCCTCTCTCGCAATAGGACTCTTTTTTTTCTCATAACAGGTTGCTGCAATTGAGCTCGATGACTGAATACAACCACTTTTTTTGTTTATGCAGACCCGCAATAGGACCACTTTTTTTCTCATCACAGTTTGTTGCAATTGAGCTCGATGACTGAATACAACCACTTTTTTTGTTTATGCAGACCCGCAATAGGACCACTTTTTTTCTCATCACAGTTTGTTGCAATTGAGCTCGATGACTGAGTGCAGCCATTTTTTTTGTCTTGCTAGAATATATCCCTCAAAATCTCTCTTAGTGTTACGATAGGTCCTTATGAAAAGAATGTTCTATTTGTTCCTAGTCTTGCCAATGTTAGTTGGAGCGGCGCCGAAGAGTGTTAAAGAGGCTCAGAAGGTGAAGTTCTTACAGCATCAGCGCCAGAGAAGGGCTCAGCGCGTCGAAAAGGAGCGGATGAAAGAGCGGATGAAGCCAGCTCCACTCGCACGGTGGGCGCTACCCTCTGTGACCGCAGTGGCGAGCGGTGCGACCTTAGGGTATAAGCTTCTTAAGAATGACAACGAAGAAGAGGTGGAAGTGGAAGCCATTGGGGACTCAGAGGTAGAAGCTGAGTTGGTGACGGCTGAAGGGATCAAGAAAGCTGTTGTGGGTCAGAGTCTGAAGATGTCTTTCCGTAGGTCGGAAGAGAATCCGCCTTTTTTAAAATTGGTGAATCTAGGGGAATCTGAAGTGGAGTGTATCGTAAGAAGAGGAGGGACCCTGGAGTCTCTTCGACTAGGGCCCCATGAAGAGGTCCGTCTATTTATTCCTCAATCCGGATCTTAATGATCTTCTGTTCTTCAGCAGGACGGTCGTTCATCCCTGTCTTCACGCCCTCTAGCTTCTCGACAATGTCATAGCCCTTCGTGACTTCACCGAAAATCGTGTGACGTCCATTCAGCCAAGGTGTTTCAGCAGTCGTGATGAAGAACTGGCTACCGTTGGTTTTAGGACCGCGGTTTGCCATAGCAAGAAGACCTTTGCGATCAAAAGTCACTGAAGGATCAAACTCATCTTCAAAAGACTCTCCCCAGATCGACTCTCCACCGGTTCCATTCCCATCAGGGTCTCCACCTTGAATCATGAAATCCTTGATGATACGGTGGAAGATCGTTCCGTTGTAGTACCCGTTTTTAGCGTGAGTGACAAAGTTCTCTACAGCCTTGGGTGCTACACCAGGAAGTAAGGTTACCTCAATCTCTCCTTGAGTTGTTTCGATGACTGCAACAGTCTTTTTAGCCATGGGTGGTTTCTCCTCTGCATTAAGTGATAAACAACAAAATAGCGCAGCGAGCGCTAAGTTCTTAAGTTTCATACATTTCCTCCAATTTTAATCGGTCAGGTCACCTAGTCTACCATACTTTTCCTGATTAATGGCACTTATTTTGCTTTTGAATAAGGCATGCGAAGTGAAAATTAGGAGGTTTTTAGATGCAGACTCAAAACCGCTCATTCCGCCTGTTTATTATAGGTGTCATCCTCGTGTTAATTGCTTTCGTGCCTTTCTCAACGGGGGTTTTTCATACACAATCTCCGACGGTGATACGTGCGAGTTTAGATATCGGCTCTGGAGCAACGAAGCTACGGGTTGCTGAGGTGGACTTGAAGGAGCACAAAATTGTAAAACTTCTCGTCAATCAGCAATTCACGGTTCCGTATCAAAAATCTCTGACAGCCAGCTCAGATATGACTTTTTCCGATGAGGTGATGGACCAAGGGATTCAAGCCATCAAAAAGGCGAAAGAAATTGCTCAGGAGAATGGGGCTAAAAAAGTTGTTGCTGTCGCGACCTCCGCATTTAGAAAAGCCTCGAATGCTAACGAGTTGGTGAAAAAAATAGAGAGTGAAACAGGCGTGGATGTCTTTATCATCGATCAAGCGTTGGAGGGTGAACTGGCGTATGAGGCTGTTAAAGCAGAAGTCGACACCCATGAAGATAAGATGGTTGTCTGGGATATCGGCGGGGGAAGTCTCCAGCTGACCTCTAAGAAGGAGGGAGGGGGCTTTATCATCTACCGTGGTAAAGAGGCTTCAGAACCGTTTAAGAACTTCATTATTGAGCAAATTCAAGGAAAAGACATCAAGCAAGTCACAACCCCAAACCCCATGACAATAGAACAGATCCAAAAGGCCACAGAACATGCGAAAGTGGTGGCGAGCCGTGTCGACGATCTTTTTCAGCAGAAAGTGAAGGATCCCAACATTAAAGTGTATGGGGTTGGAAGTGTATTTTCGTTTGGAATTTTACCAGCTGTCAACGGACAAAACCCTGTGACAGTTCAGGAGCTGGGAGAGGCTGTTCAAGGAATGGCTGGAAAAGATGACGCGGCGCTTGGTGGAGGCGATTTTGCTGATGTGCAGCTCTCCAACTCAATCCTGATCCATGGGATGATGGAAGGACTAGAAATTCCGGAGGTGGAAGTCATAGATGTCAATAACGCCGATGGTGCCTTTTTCTATGAGCCTTTTTGGGCTGATTAAGGTGCGATTTCGTAAGTGATTTGAACGTTTGCTGACACCTCCACATCACTAGGAGCAATGGGAGTGTCACTTTTGAAAGCGGTCGTGAGTCGTTGAGCTCGGTAAGGAACAGCCATTTGATCCACACGAGCATTCAGTACTCTACCGACCCGGAAGCCAGCTGCAGAAGCTAAAGCCGTAGCTTGGGCATACGCGTTTTTAGTGGCTTCGCTGATCGCTTTTAGACGTTTTTCTTCGGGGTTGTCGATTTGAAAAGTGATGTCCTGGACCTGATTTGCCCCAGCAGAAGTCGCTGCATCAATCGCTTCACCGACGCGAGTGACAGGGTCAACACGCACGGTGAGTAGATGGGTGAGCCGGTAAGCGACCACTTGAGGAGCGAAATTTTTAGGACGAGGCTTAGGAGGTTCAGAAAGGACGGGTTGCATTTGAAACTGAGCTGTTTGAACGTCCTGCTTTGTGAATCCGATTTTTTCAAGTTGTGTGAGGATGGAGTTGAGCTTTTGATTGCTTTCTAGGAGAGCTTCAGAAGCGGAAGCATTCTCCGTGATCACACCGAGTGTAAGAGAGGCAGTATCGGCTGGAAAAGAGGCCTCATACCTACCTGTCACTTGGATTTCAGGGGGTTCTGGAGGCTGTGCTGAGACACTTTGGACTGCCAAAAAAGTAAAAAGTAGAAAGAATGATTTGTACATGATAAACCTCCAAAAAACCGTATTAAAGGGAACCTTGATTAATGTCACAAGGAAAATATTTGATCTTTTTTTGACTAAATGTGGTAAAAGATTCTCAAAGATTTCTCTAAGTCACATTCATCACCGTTTCTAAAAGGAGATAAGAGATGGAAACTAAAGGATTTTCTGTTGGAAACCAGCTGAAGCACGGCTGGCACACCATGAAAAAGCATTCCTTCTTTTTCGTGATCTTTATTTTGGTTGGCTATCTTGTGGCATTTAGCCCTCTAATTTTGCAGGCTATTTTTCCTGAGATCGGCCAAACCTTGTTTTTGGTGCTCACTGGGGTGAGCTATGTCCTGGCTCTGCTCGTGTATATCGGGCTGGTCAAATCGGCACTCCACGTTTCTAGAGGGGAGAAACCGACATTTGCGGATCTATTCCAAAATGTTGGAATGTGGATCCCGATGGTTGTTGCAACAGTGCTCTATGCGCTACTGCTTCTAATAGGACCCTACATCTATTTTGTCTTAGGATGGGCGTTTTCTGCTTGGTTAGAAGCCTATCCCTGGCTGCTCTACGGAATGATTTTGCTATTCATTCCATCCGTGGTTTTTGCAGCTATGTTCGCTCTCTATCCCTACTTTATTGTGGATAAAGGATCTGGTCCTGTAGAAGCGCTCAAGAAAAGTAAAGAGCACACCCATGGATCGAAGTGGGACGTATACATGCTCATGACAGCGGTCCAGTTTGTGAATTTTATAGGTGTCCTTATACTGGGAGTGGGTCTTCTCTATACCTTACCAATGACGGTCATTGCACAGGTCTACATGTATAAAAAGCTTGCCCGTGTAGAGTAGATTATGCGATGATAGGGGGCTATGAAGCTCCCACTAAAAATTCAGAATCTCAAAAAGAACTACGGAGACCTATGGGCGGTCAACGATGTCTCTTTTGAGATCCAACCCGGTGAAGTTGTAGGTCTTCTCGGTCCGAATGGGGCGGGGAAGACCTCCTTGATCTCAACAATCGTGACAGTTGAAGCTCCTACTTCGGGAACTGTGGAGGTTTTTGGCCATGATGTGCAGAAGAACGCACGTGCCGCTAAGGTGATGACTGGGTGCGTTCCTCAAGAGGCCGTCCACCACCCCTATTTTACCATTGAAGAGCTTCTCTACTTTCAAGCGGGATACTACGGCGTTGCCTCGGATCACGATCATATTCACTATCTTTTAGATCGACTCGCACTCCTTCCTCAACGTCATAAGAAGCTCAAACAGCTCAGCGGGGGAATGAAGCGCCGTTTCTTGATCGCAAAAGCCCTCGTACACAAGCCTAAACTCCTTCTTCTCGATGAGCCGACCGCAGGAGTGGATGTGGAGTTGCGTACCAGTCTTTGGGATTTTGTCCAAACACTCCGTGACAGTGGAGTTTCTGTCCTACTGACGACCCACTATCTTGAAGAAGCTGAAGCTCTTTGTGATCGGGTGCTTGTGATCAATAAAGGGAAGATTAAGCTGACAGGTGAGCCACAAGAGATCATCAAGAAGTTGACAGAGAGAGAGGTGGTGATGACGTTGAAAGAGCCGCTCCCACACTTAACACACCCCTATCTTGTGGAACAGTCAGGACATAAAATGGTCTTCCGCTTTTCTGCATCAAGAAGCATTGGTGAGCTCATTTCAGAGCTTCCCTTAGAGATGCACGGAATCCAAGACCTAATCATCCGCGAAGGAAAACTCGAACATGCACTTCAACACGTTTTGGAGGATGGAGAATGAGCACACTCGCTTGGAGCCCTTTTTGGACTCTCTTTAAGAGGGAAATTCACCGCACACTTCGTGTTATCTATGAGACGATCGCAGCGCCTCTCGTCAGCTCTCTTCTTTACTTTCTAATTTTTGGAGTCAGCCTAGGAAAACAGATCCAAAACGTCGATGGCGTGACCTACTTTGCCTTTCTGATTCCTGGACTGGTCACCATGGGGGCTCTTAAAAGTGCCTTCGATAATAGCTCGGGCCTCATCGTGGTTGCGAAGTTCTGTAATGAGTTGGAAGACTACCGGATTGTTCCGATCAGCGCCATTCAGATGAGCTGGGCTAGTGGACTTGCTTCGACGGTACGAGCTTTCATTGTGGGAGGAATCACGTTTTTTGTAGGATTTCTCTTTTACTATTACACAGAAGGTGTGTGGTTAATTCCCGAGCACCCTTTTCTCTTTCTCTTTTTTCTCTTTATGGGTTCGCTTGCCTTTGCTCATCTAGGGTTAGGTCTTTCGATGATCGCCACCAACTACGAGCAGGTGAGTGCCATAAACACGTTCATCTTACTTCCCTTGATCTACTTAGGGGGGATCTTTTTCTCCCTCGATCAACTCCCTCCATTTTGGAGAAACGTCTCGGAGCTTAACCCTTTTCTCTATATCGTTTCAGGAGTCCGCTACGGTCTTTTAGGGATAGGGGATGGACCACTGATGCTCTCTTTCGTCATCACTTTTGTGGCCTGGGCTCTTTCCTATCTTTTCTCGATCTACAGCCTCAAAACAGGATCCTATCGACAGTGGGGTTAAGTCGCTCTTTTTAAGGGGTTTGGGCTCTTCTTGAATTTCTGCAAAAATCCGTGTATAATCCCTCTTGAAATGATGAGGTTTTATGACAGAAATCAATTTATATAAATTTTCTTATACCTTTTTGATTGTCTCTTCGACCTTCTTTGCCTTCAGCTTCCTCGCTCATGAGGAGTCCAAAGAAGAGAAGCCTCATGAACGAGTGGCGTTTCTTATGCCAGCACCATTTCCAGGGCAGTAACCTGAATAATTGAGGCTTATAAGGAAGCTTTTTCTGAAGCAGGAACTAGCTCAAACTAAGCCGCGTGAAATATTTATTCGTTTTTGCTCTTCTCTCAATTGTAACATAGCCACCATCGCTTTGAGTTTTGACATCGAGTCGATGTTGATCTCTAAGCATCGTATTCACTCGTAAGGCAACAAGAGGGCTATCATTTCGAACCCATGTGCATTTTGCCGCAGAATATCTCTGGAAAAATAGTTTTTCTTCAGGGACTGTCTTTTGTGCTTTTACAAACTGGCTTACGATTCGTCTTGCTTTTCTTTCTACTCTTTCTCCCTGTTTAGGGGTCAAGGAGCTTGGGATTTCATCATCTTGTCGAGGTCTTTTTATAGTGACGCAACCCTTGCCGCTCCTGGCATAACATCGAATGGAATAGGGTTCTTGCCGAAGGATTTTTGTGACCCTCATAGCCACTTCTCTTGAGTCTTCTGATCTAAAGGGAACTGCAGATATCCAATAGGTTTTTTTAAATGGTTTAAAGCTCGGTTCGTCCCGTTGTGCTTTGAAAAAATCAGATGCAGTTGCTCTTGCTTTTTGGTCTTGTCTCAACTCATCTTCGGCTTGTTTTTTTTCAAGCTTCGCTTTTTTTGCCTCGTTTTTACGGTTCCGGATTTTGAATATTGCATCGTGAGTCGAACCTGGATAGGTGTAAGACGTAGGCATTCGAACAGTTAGAGATGAGCCCTTAAATGTAGTTTGTATATAGTGAGGCTCTTGGGCTAAACTAAACTGAGCAGATCGTAAGGCATGGATGTATTTAGTTTCCCAGTCAGGGTGGAGCGTGACACTAACAGAGTTCTGAGTGGGTTGTTTGCGAGCTGTGGTTTCTAGTTTTCTTAGTACCCTAGCGACGACTCTTTGTTTGATATATCCTATTTCCCTTAATCCGACATTCATTTCTCTTTGTAAAGAGCGATGAACATCTGGAGTGAATGTTTCCCAGGAGTTCATTTGTTCACTAAGTTGCCTTAGATTAGGAAGTGCACTCGCCTTGATCACTAAAGACTCGCGTGAAACCTTTATCTCTTGAAAGTAGGGAGTGTACGTCGAAGATAGTGTCCTAGCAAGCTCTTGGATGCATTGGCTAGTGACGTCCATTCGATCCCTACTAGACTGATCATAAATGAGCTCTCTTCCCTCCCAGTAGAGTTGGCTTTTAGTAGTAAAAGTCATTACCTCTTTTTCAGGGCCATAAAGAGACGCTTGGATTAACTGCCGAACAAATCTTTCAAGCAGTACTGTTTCTGCATACCTTTTAGTGACAACTGAAAAATTTGGATCTGCGCGAAGAGCTTTGTCTCTTTCATACTGTCGGTCTAACTCAGCCTGTCTTTCCTCCTGTTGCCTTTTTTCTACTTGCCGACGCTTTTCTGCAAGTTCCGCATCTGCTTTCGCCTTGAGTACCTTTTGCTCTTCTTGCCACTCCAAACATAATTGATTAACTCTTTCAACTTCTCTCCAATTGGCGTGGACATTTGCAATACTTCGTTGGAACTTCATGTCGTACTGTTCTATTGCCCACGAAATGGGAGTACGACCTGGAGGAAGGCTTATGGGCATATCAAATCCCGACGTAGGGGGGGAATACACCGGCTCGCGTAATGGGACAGGGTGTTGATAAGGGCATCTATATGGGCAAGGGATAAACATGCACTATCTCCTAAATTAATCTGCGCTAAAAATTAGAGAAATATTTCCATGCACTAAACGGTAGGTAGACAAAATGTTTCTCTATTTCGTTGGCGCACCATTGGTTTATAGTAGAGCCTGAAAAAAGTGATATAGAAGATCTACAATTAATTTGGGGGAAGCATATCAAGGAAACTCTTACCCTGTCAATGACTTAGTAAGGCTATAGGTTATGTTTCCAAAGACGATTGCTCAGTTGTGAAAGTTCTTGGCGTTTAAGACCCCGCGGCACTTCTATGCTAGCACCATTTCCAGGGCAAGCATCGCAATCAAGTGGGCTTGAGTGGCGGCCAAGCTTAGAGCTGTGACCAAGAGAGCGGCGCCTATAGCCAGTTGGATGATTCCTGTGAGAACTTTCGCAGGATTCTCTTTAGCTCTCTGAACCCAGTTTAAGTTGAGGCCTGTGACAAGAGTACCGAGTGTACCAATTCTCCACCACTCGACCTTTTGGGCTGTTTTGTAAGCCCACTGTTCAGTCATCGGATCTTCTTCTAGGTGTGGCTCGATTTTTTTGAAACGGAACTTTAGAGTCGGTGTGATGAGGACTCCTAAAATCGAGAGTGAAAAACACAAAATTCTTTGTACGACGGAAAGAAGGGGGTGATGAGGTTGATCTGGATCTCCGATGGTTTGCTTGGCCCAGTTATATGAGCTAAGGCCGCAAAAAAACTTTGGAAACAATCTCCTGCTGATCGCACGGCTAGCACAACTTGGAATTTTAGCGTAAAATCTTGACAGACTGTTCACAGTATTAAAAAGATGAGGCATTTCACTATCTTTCGTTAGAAAGAAGTACCCAGGGGTGTCTTCCGTTGAACCGGAACCTGTGCTCGTTCCTCCGTAAGCAGGGTTGCCGCCGGTGAAATGAATAGAGACAGCGTTAATTGGGTTCGTTCCATGGCGAAGGGTCTCTAGAGCGAAGAAGTTGGAGAGTCCATTATCAATGAGGTTGAGTCCCAGCATGCTTATACTCTTTCTCCGTAGAGAGTCTGGTGGTTGAAGCTGTGGAGTTTTACGTTGATAAGCTCTCCAATGTCGCTTTGTGAACCATCAAAGACCACATTTTTCCAGCAGCGTGTGCGCCCTTTAACCTGTGTGGGGCTTTTGGGACTGAGGTTTTCAACGAGGACTTCGACTGTTTCCCCAAGCATTTGTGTACGCTGCTTGGTATGGATCTCACTCTGGAGTTCCATGAGGAGTTGAAGGCGCCGTTCCTTCTCTTCTTGGGAGACGTCATCCCTCCAGCGCATCGCAGGAGTTCCTTTTCTTGGGCTGAAGGTGAAGAGAAAGGCGACGGAGTACTCAATTTGTTTGAGAACGTCGTAGGTCATCTGGAAGTCCTCCTCCGTCTCTGTGGGAAACCCGACGATAATGTCGGTTCCGAGGGAGGCGTTGGGGACGATTGTACGCAACATTTCCACTTTTTCCATATATTGTTCAAGAGTGTAGATCCGGTGCATTTTGCGCAGGATTCGAGGGGATCCAGCCTGAACAGGGAAGTGGATGAACTCGCAGGCCGATTTGAGGTCACGGATTGCCTCCATCAACTCTCGAGTGATATCGACGGGATGGCTGGTCATGAAGCGAACGCGTTCCACTCCATCAATTTTGTCTAGGTCGTAGAGAAGGTCATGGAATAAGCATTTTTCTTCTGGCTTGTCTTTCCCGTAACTATTGACATTCTGACCGAGGAGGGTGAACTCTTTGTAGCCCTTGTCAGCGAGCTGGCGGACCTCTTCGACAATGTCATCACGAGAGCGAGAGACCTCGGGCCCACGGGTATAGGGGACGACACAGTAAGTGCAGTATTTGTCACAGCCGCGGATGATGGAGATATAAGCCTTCACTTTATCATCGCGCTCGGCTTTTGTGTAATCGAGCTCAAAGCTAAAACTGCTGTCGGTACGGATCGCTTTTGAACCGGAAACCACCTCATCCAGGACTTCGTTCAGGTTGTGGAGGTTGCTGGTTCCGAGGACGAAGTCGACATTGGGAAGTTTGCGGAAAAGGGTCTCTTTCTTCGCATTTGCCATGCATCCAGTAACCCCAATAATGGCTTTTCTCTTAGGAGAGCGTCCAAGCTGGCCAATTTTTCCCATCGCTTTTCTTTCGGCTAGATCGCGGATCGAACACGTGTTCAGAATGATGAGATCTGCGTCGTCCTCTTCAGTTGTCCGGGTCATTCCGCGGTCACGAAGGGTTCCGACCATGAGCTCGGTGTCGAGCTCATTCATTTGGCAGCCGTAGGTACGAATAAAAAATGTTTTAGGGTTTTTCTTTGTGAGGGTCATTGATGAAGCCTTCTTCGTAAAATGCGTATTTTTAGGAGTAAATTATAGGTGTTATTTCGGCCAAAATCAATCTCAAAATAAGTTTATTATAAATCAGTGCCACCCTTTGATTTTCCTCTTGGCAAAAATGGGCTATAGGCTGTAAACTGTGCCCTTTAAAACGAATGGGAAGCAATTAAAATGAAAAAGAAAACACCCGCAAGCTTTCAAAAAAGCTGTATGATCAAAAGAGAAGAGTCTGACCTTAAGTGGTTGATTCTAGATGCTAAAGGAAAAACTTTAGGTCGTTTTGCAGCTGAAGTTGCGAAGATTCTAAGAGGGAAACACAAGGTTTACTTCACTCCTCACGTCGACTGTGGCGATGGAGTTCTTGTGATCAATGCCGATCAGATCAAGATTTCAGGGGACAAAGAGGCTCAGAAGATCTACCGTGAGTATACCGGATACATTGGTGGCCTTAAAGAGATCCCTTACCGTGACATGATGCAGAAAAAGCCGACCAAAATCATCGAGCATGCTGTTGCGGGAATGATGCCTAAGACACGTCTTGGGAAAAAGCAACTGACCCGCCTGCGCATTACCGTTGGTGAGGAGCACAAACTTCAAGCACAAAAACCCGTCGCTGTAGCGGTATAAAGGATAAGATAAATGACTAAAGAGCAAGAATCGATCGAAGAATACGTTGCTACTGGACGAAGAAAGAGTGCTGTTGCCTCTGTTCGCCTCCGCCCCGGAAAGGGAAAAGTGGATGTGAACCAGCGCGAGTTGAAAGACTACTTTACTTCGGAACTTCAGCAAGGCAGAGTCCTAGCTCCAGTTGAGAAGTTAGGCCGCAACGGCTCGTACGACATCGTGATCCGTGTGAAGGGAGGGGGAGTGGAAGCTCAAGCGACTGCTGTCCGTCTAGGTCTTTCTAGAGCTCTTGTTCAAGAGGAAGAAGCTCGCAGAGGTGAGTTGAAGTCATTGGGTTACCTGACTCGTGATCCTCGTAGAAAAGAGCGTAAAAAGTACGGTCTACGTGGAGCGAGAAAGCGCTCGCAGTACTCTAAGCGATAATTCTTTATTTATTGTTGAATCAAACGATAGCGCACCAAGGCCTGACATTTTGTACAGGTCTTGGTTTTTTTTATCCGAAGGAATTAGTAGCTAGAGGATTCTTCTGATGAAGAGGGTTGAGTTTTCGCATCTGAGGGGCGTTTGTCCAAGAATTGGACTCTTTCAGCCGCCACACGCAATTTACAGCGCTTATCACCATCACGGGAGTACCAGACATCTAGTTGGAGCCTTCCCTCGATGAGGACTGAAGAGGAGACATCTAGGACTTCTGCTGAGAGATCGGCTTGTTTTCCCCAGACAACAACGTCAACAAAGCAGGCCTCTTGCTGCCTTTCCCCTTGAAGATTGGTGTATTCGCGATTGATCGCAACCAGTAAGTCTGTGACGGAGACCCCATTCGGGGTTTTTCTCAATTCCGGCTTTTTCGTCAGCCGTCCGGCAATGATAACTTTATTTAATGAGGCCATAATCCACTTTTGTTGTATAAATCTGACCTTAGCGAAAAAAAAATTTTACACAAACATTTTTTTTAGAGATTGTGGAAAATTATACAAGCTATTGATTTGCAGTTGGTTGAGTAAGCTCTTGACGAAACAGGCAGGCCGTGTTTAACTTCGACACAAAGAAACAATTAGTCACACTATTCAGATAGTATCACTATTTCGATAATGCGAGGGGAAATGAATGAATCAAGTTGCAGAAATTGAAGAAAGACAAATTAAAAACGTCCTAGTTCTTAAAATTAAAGGAAGATTAGATGCAATCTCTTCTTCTGATGTTGAACAACAAATCATGGACTACATAGAGGCGGGCCATACGAGCCTCGTTCTTAACTTTTCCTCTGTCAACTACCTTAGCAGTGTTGGGATGAGGCTCCTTTTGCGTACAGTGAAGAAGTTAAAAGAAGTTTCTGGTAAGATGATCGTCTGCTCTGTGAATGACAGAGTCATGGATATTTTAAAGATGTCTGGCTTTGATCACTTGATAGAGCTCACTGTTAATGAAGAAGAAGCGATAAAGAAGTTAGCCTGAACATTTCATGACCACTCGCAAAACTGTGACAAAATGTTTTTCGCCACCTTCGAAAGGTCTCCCTCTCGAAAAGGGGGCTGGACCCTTTCCTTTGATTGAGATCTCTCGAATTTGTCGAGTATTTTGTCCCATTTTTACAATTCTTCATGAGATATCCAGGTTGCCTGAACATTTCATGACCACTCGCAAAGCATTCACAAAAGCCCTATCGCCACCTTCGAAACTTAGAAACTTGTATCTTCTGCGTAAAGGAACGGAGTAGTGGGGAGTCTTTCCTGTGACATAGAGCGGATACTGGGTGGTAAAGTCAGCCCTCAGGAGCTGCTCACTCCCATCTCATCTCAATTTAAGCGGCCTAAAGTCATCGTCCTTTCCGGTCCGACCTGTTCTGGAAAGTCAGCACTTGCCATGATGCTCGCTGAAGAGATCGGTGGAGAGATTGTCTCTGCGGACTCGACTCAGGTCTATCGGGGGCTGAATGTGGGAACCGCCAAGCCGACCGAAAGGGAGATGAAGGCGATACCACACCATCTTGTAGACGTGCTTGATATCCATGAAAGTTTCAATGTCGTTGACTTCCATTTAGCAGCATCCCACACCTGTCAGTTGATTCTAAATAAGGGGGGAGTGCCGATCGTGGTAGGGGGAACCGGCTTCTATATCCATTCATTGATCTATGGCCCACCACAAGGACCAACGCCTGACCCCAAAATCCGTGCCCGCTTAGAGGGGCAGTTTGACCTGCAGGGTGCAGATTGGATGTATGAGCGGCTTGAGCAACTTGACATAGACTATGCTAAAACAATCACCTGTCATGACCGACAAAAAATCATCCGAGCTTTGGAAATCATTGAAATTACAGGGGGAAAGGTCAGTGAATTGAAATGGAGAGAAGCTCAAATTCCTAAACTTTTTGACTTCCGCTGCTGGTTTCTCAACCGTCCGAAAAGCATTCTCTATGACCGGATTAACTCACGTTGTGAGAAGATGGTTGCAAAGGGACTTCTTCAAGAAGTCTCCCTGCTTGATCAGATGGGGCTTCGAGAGAATACCTCTGCGTCCTCTGCGATTGGATACCGTCAAAGTTTAGAGTTTTTAGACTCTCCTCAAACAAAAGAAGACTTTGACCACTTCATGGAAACCTTCAAGCGTGCCTCACGACGCTATGCGAAACGCCAACTGACGTGGTTTCGCCGAGAGCCACTTTTCGAATGGATTGACCTAGATCTTCACGATCCTGAAACAGCAATCGAGCTGATTATGCGTGACCTGGAGTCCTGATCTATAGGGGGTTTTTTACTTTTCTCAAATTGCTGTTATGAGTATTATAGGTGTACACGCCGCCTTATATTAAAGAAAACAGTATTGTTTTAATAACAGAAGACATTACCAATGAGCCATCAGACAGAAGCGACGACCATAACTGAACCTCCTCCAAGTGCTAGCGAAGATGAGATGAAACCACCAGCTGAGAGCAAAATTGAGTCTGAATCTACAGAGAAAGAATCTATGAGTCCATCGAACGAGAAAAAGGGCGAAGCCGCTTCCGAAGATTTACAAAAACTCACTAAAGAGCTAGCCGACCTCAAAGCTCCAGAAGAGAAGATCGCTAAGCTTCTCGATTTTATGGAGTCAGTTATTTCTCAAGGTCTAGCACCATCATTCAAACAATTCTGGGATGCTCGTAAACTGGCTCTCCAAAACTTTAAGGAAGAATCACTGCCGTTTGCCGTCCGTGCTCATCTTTGGAATCGGTACGTGGAAGTTTCGAAGGAAGCCTATCGTCTCAAAGAGATTCTCGATGAAGAGAGTGCTTTTGCTGTTGAGCAAATTGACTTAGCTATCAAAGCTCTTGAGGAGGACCTAGCAAAGGTCGAGACTCTTGAAGAGGTTCAAATTCCTGAAGAGGCGGCGGCGAAGTTTATTGAAGAAAAGAAAGCAGAGTACCTAAAACTCCAAAAAGAGCTCACACACCTCAACGCGTTCGCATCAAAGATTAATTCATTGAGAAAAGAGCTCATCAAAACTGAGATGAGAATCCGCTTCAAGAACAAATTTTTCCAGCGACTCTCACAGGCAGGGGATCAAGTCTTCCCAAAAAGAAAAGAGCTCATTAAAGAGGTCAGCCAAAAGTTTACTGGCGATGTGGATGCTTTCATGGATGCACACTTTTCCTCCGACCAGTTCAAGCAACCTCTTTTTGTCTTAAGAGATGAGATTAAACACCTTCAAGGCCTAGCAAAATGGTTGACGCTCAATACTCAGGCTTTCAATAAGACTCGTATGAAGCTTTCAGAGGGCTGGGATCAGCTCAAGAAGGTCGAAAAGGAGAAGAAGAAAGACAAGTTAAAAGCGAAGGCGGAACTGAAACAAGGTGCGACACAGATCGAAGAGAAAGTCGATGATTTGGTGAAGCGTTTTAAAGATGGCGAAGTGAATGACAACGACGCGATGAGCTCGGTCAACCAGCTTCTAAAAGAAATGAAGCAGACAAGCCTTTTACGAGAAGATGTCACTCGTCTCAAAGGAAAACTCTTTGAGGTGCGCGACTCCATCCAAAAGAAGCAGGATGAAAAGCTTCGAGAAAAACAAGAAAAGGCCCAAGCAGAGCAAAAAGCAAGGCAAGATAAGCTGGATGCTGCCTTCGAAGCACTGAAGGCTTTGCCGTCTTCTACGGGCTTAACGATCGATGAGATGGTAAGCGAGTGCGACCGCCTAAGAGCGGATGCCGAGGCTCTCGACTTGAACAAGTGGGAAAAAGGGGACTTAAACCGCTTGGTCCGTAGCGTCTCTGATCACGTTTCTAAAATCCGGATTGATCAACTCCCCGAGGATTCCTTAAAAGCTCGAGATCAACTTCAAGCCCTTCTCGGTGAGGCGAACGACCGAAGAAAAGAGGCTCGTGCCCAGCTGGAAGAACATCGTAAAGCCAGCGGATCTTCTGGACTCGACTTAGAACAAGCTTTTAAACAACAAGAGCTTATGGAAGAGGATAAAGCGCGTCTCCAAAAAGTCGAAGAAGAAATCCAACAAATCGAGCAAAAAATTCGTGAGCTTGAGGGCTAACCTCTTTATTTCCAGCCATCTTTAATTCAAATACTTCTTGCACCTTTGAGAGTATTTTAGGAAGATAAGGGTATGAATCCAAGAGAACAGGCGATTTCACGCCCCCCCATTTCTAATCAATGCAGAAAGGAGCCCTCGACAGGCCTTCCGTCTGAAGAGTTCGCCTCAGCTGTTTTTTCAAAAAATCAGATGAGGAGCATGCTCCCTCCCGCTGTCTTCGAAAACTTGGAAAAGGCGATGGATGGAGTCGAAGCCATCAGCCCTGAGAATGCGGATGCGATTGCTGTTGCGATGAAGGAGTGGGCGATCAGCCACGGTGCAACACACTACACACACTGGTTTCAGCCTCTAACAGGCGCCTCTGCTGAAAAGCACGACGCTTTTATCGAGTGGAGCACTTTTTCTGATAACGTGATTGAAAAGTTCACTGGCAATCAGCTCCTACAAGGCGAACCTGATGCCTCCTCATTTCCTTCTGGTGGACTAAGGACCACTTATGAGGCTCGAGGCTATACAGGGTGGGATCCGACTTCACCCGCTTTTATTTGGAAGGGAGGGGATGGTGTCACTCTTTGCATTCCTTCTGTCTTCTTTTCATGGACAGGGGATATCCTGGATGCGAAGATTCCTGTCATCCGCTCTGAAAAGAAACTCTCCAAAGAGGTGATCCGACTCTTAAAACTCACCGGGGTGGAGGCAAACTATGCCTTTACAACACTCGGGTTAGAGCAAGAGTATTTTGTCATTGACCGAGCCCTCAAAAAATTACGCCCAGATCTGATGCTTGCGGGTAGGACAGTCTATGGAGCGCCGCCGCCCAAAGGACAAGAGCTCCAAGACCACTACTTTGGCACAGTGAAGGACCGGGTCCTCAGTTTTATGAGTGACTTTGAGAATAAGTCTCTTAAGCTGGGAATTCCTTTAAAGACTCGACACAATGAGGTGGCTCCTGCTCAGCATGAAGTAGCGCCTGTATATGAAAAGACCACCGTCGCGATCGATCACAACATCCTCTTGATGGAGATCATGCGCCAGACAGCCGAAGAACACGGTCTTGCCTGTCTTCTGCATGAGAAGCCCTTTGCGGGGATCAATGGATCTGGAAAACACTTTAACTGGTCTGTCATCACGGACACGGGGATTAACCTGCTCGATCCCACGGCGACTCCTGAAAACAACCTCCACTTTCTTGTGCTGCTGACAGCCACTTTGCATGCGGTTGATAAGAATGCCGAGCTCCTTCGTGCAAGTATTGCATCAAGATCCAATGACACGCGCCTGGGCGGGCATGAAGCTCCTCCTGCAATTATCTCTGTCTATCTTGGAAGAGTGCTCGAAGAGCTGCTTGAGAACATCGAAGAGAAGGGATTTCATAAATCCGAAGTGCGAGATGACCGCTATCAGTTCTCGCTGACGACCATCTCTGATTTACCAAAACACACGACAGATCGCAACCGGACATCTCCTTTTGCATTCACAGGGAATAAGTTTGAGTTCCGAGCTCTTGGATCTATTGCAAGTCCAGCCTTTTCAGCGACAGTACTGAATTCCGGTGTTGCAAAAAGTCTCAGTCTCATTCTGGATGAAATTGAAGAGAGTTTAAAAGAAGGCTATTCGCAAGAAGAGTTTTTGAAGGCACTGACGCCCGTCTTGCAAAAATACCTCAAGGAATCCAAACGTATTCGCTTTACAGGCGATAATTACAGCAATGATTGGGTGGGACTTGCTAAAGAGAGAAATCTTCCGAATCTCAAAAAATCGACATCTGCTTTTGCTTCTTTAAAGAGTTCTCAAGCTGCTGAAATTTTTGAGGGGATCTTAACGAAAAATGAATTAGAGAGCCGTTACGAAATCTCTATGGAGACCTATATTCAAACGGCAGAAATCGAGATTCGACTGATGTTGGATATGTTCCACACACTGGTAGTTCCTGCTGTTGTCAAGACCCAAAAAGATCTCGCTAAGCTTCTAGTGAATTTGGATAAGATTGATGGGTCAAAAGTGAAAATGCCTTTTATGCAATCGAAGCTGGAAAATCTTTCTCGTTCCCTCGACCGTGCTTCAGAGTTAGCGATTGAACTAGAAGAGTGTTGGATAGAAGGGTCGAAGATTGAGGACATTCAAAAGAAAGGCGACTTCTTTGCAAATGAGCTCACTGACTTATCTGAGTCTCTACGTGAGGAGGTGGACTACTTGGAACGATATTGCTTTGATGAATATTGGCCGCTTCCTAAATACCGAGAACTGCTCTTTCACGTATGAATAAACGCATAGGACTTTTTGGGGGGACGTTTGATCCCATTCACTTTGGGCACTTAAGTCTAGCCGTCGATCTCTATGAAAAAAACGACCTTGATGAGGTTTGGGTCTTTCCTGCAGGTATTTCACCCTTTAAACAAGATCAAAATGTCACAGATGCAGAGCGCCGTCTTGAAATGACAAGGCTTGCTGTAGAGCCCTATCCGCATTTCAAGGTTAGGGAAGACGAGGTCAGAAGAGAAGGGGTGTCTTATGCGATTGACACGGTCCGACTTCTCCTTGAGGAGGCTTCTGAGAACGCATACTCGATTTTTCTAGGTAGTGACGCCGCAGCGGGTGTGAGCCGTTGGAAAGAGGTTGATGAGTTGGTTCAGCTGGTGGATTTCTTTGTTGGATGGCGTCCTGGGACTGACCTAGACCATTCTCAGCTTCTGGCCCCACTTCAAAAGGGAATCACCCCCACCCGTGCTCTAGATATCTCGAGCACAGAGATCCGTGAACGCTTCAAAAAAGGGCTTTGCTCAGCACACCTTCTCCCGGAAAAAGTCATAGACTACATTGTAAAACATCAACTATACTCTTAGTGTGAATGACTCATAAAATACTGAATTTAATTGCACAAACGATCTTCGACAAGAAAGGTTTAAATATCTTTGTTCTCGATGTTCGAGATGAGTCAACCCTGACAGACTACTTCATTATTGCCGAAGGTACCGCCTCGAGACACACAAAAGCGTTAGCAGACGCGATCATCGAGGCAATGGATAAGCAAGGTTACGATGTATGCCATGTCGAAGGCCTTGCCCATGGAGACTGGGTGGTTGTCGACTTTGTTGATGTCGTCGTCCATCTTTTTGCTCCCGGTGTTCGAGTGCAGTATGGGTTAGAAAAGCTTTGGAGTGAAGGAAAGATCGTCGATGTGCAGATCCAAGTGGAGAGGAATTTAAAGTGAATAAGAATCAACGTGTTGTTGTCACAGGTCTTGGGGTTGCTTCCTGTTTTGGAAATGACGTGGATGACTTTTATGAAAAGCTTCTCTGTGGAGAATCGGGCGTCAAAAAGATTTCACAATTCGATGTAGAGGAGTTTCCCACTCAATTTGCTGCTGCGATCAACGATTTTGATACGGAAGACCTCATCGATCGAAAGCAAGCAAGACGCATTGACAAGTTTATTGCCTACGCTTTAGTGGCTGGAAAAAAAGCTCTTGCTCAAGCCGGCATCACAGAAGAGAATGCGCGCTCACTAAATTCTCCAAAACTTGGAGCGATCATTGGCTCTGGAATGGGAGGGATGCAGATTTTTTATGATGGTGTGGTGACGCTTCGTGACAAGGGCGTTCGTCGAATGAACCCCTTCTTTGTTCCTTTTGTCATCACAAACATGAGTGGAGCTTTATTGGCGATGGACTACGGCTTTATGGGTCCGAACTACTCGCTCTCTACAGCTTGTGCAACAGGAAACTATTCTATCATCAATGCAGCGAATCATATCCGTAGTGGAATGGCTGATTTGATTGTCACAGGTGGTGTGGAAGCTCCTATTAACTCGATTGGCCTAGGAGGCTTCTGCGCTTGTCGTGCGCTCTCATCGCGTAATGATTCACCTGAAGAGGCTTCTCGTCCCTTTGATAAAGCCCGCGATGGATTTGTCATGGGGGAGGGAGCTGGAATCCTCGTTCTTGAGTCTCTCGAACATGCTGAAAAACGTGGGGCAAAAATTCTAGCTGAGTATCTGGGTGGTGGAGTCACTTGTGACGCTCACCATATGACGGAACCTAGAGGAGATGGCCTCGGTGTGAAGAGCTGTGTGGAAGAGGCTTTGAAGGATGCTGGAATTGATGAAAGTGCCATTGACTACATCAATGCACACGCCACCTCCACTCCGCTTGGAGATGTTGCTGAGCTCAACGCTGTGAATCAAGTGTTCAGTCAGCCAGAGAAAATCTATATGAATGCGACCAAGTCAATGATTGGTCATGGGCTTGGGGCTGCTGGAGGTCTCGAGGCGGTGGTCTCTGTGAAAGCGTTAGAAACAGGTGAGATCCACCCTACGATCAATCTAACAGATCCAGAAGAGGGCATCCGTTTCCAACTTCCGACAAAACGCACAAAAGCTCCTATCAAAGCAGCGTTATCCAACTCTTTCGGTTTTGGTGGACACAACGCCTCTATCATCTTTTCGAAGTTTGAGTGATGATAGAGTGCTATGGAATCATCCCTCTGCAGGGAACTCAAACCACGACTCCTCAAGTCTTTTTAATTCAGAGGACAGAGGGTTTCTGGGAGTTTCCAAAGGGCCACAAAGAGGAGGGGGAGTCCCACTTCGCTGCAGCAGAGCGTGAACTTCTCGAAGAAACAGGATTCACCCTGTCGCGCCTACTTTCAGACGAGCCCCTTTTTCACGAATACCACTTCACTCGCGATAACGTGACTTTTGATAAAAGAGTGACATTCTTTCTTGCCGAGGTGAAGGGAAAAATTCAGCTTCAACCGGAAGAGGTCAAAGACGGAGGATGGTTCTCGTTTGAAGAGGCGAGACAGAGGCTCACTTTTGAATCAAGCCGTCTTCTCTTGGATGAAGTGGCTCAAAGAGTTTAATAGTCCTGTAAGGGACAGCACTCCTGCACACATTAAATAGATTCCCGGTGCGAAAGACATTCCCATTGCGCTAATCAAGAACGTGCACATGAGTGGCGTGGTTCCTGAAAAAAGAGAGACCGCACTGTTGTACGCAAGAGAGACTCCTGTTCCACGTATCTTCGTAGGAAAACTCTCTGACATCAATGCTGGTAAGGGAGCGTGGTAGGTCGCCTGTAAGAGTGTTAGAATCGACAGAGCACAAAGGATTGCAGTTTCAGAAGCTCCTGATGCAATGAGATAAAAGAGTGGAGGAGATAGAAGAATGAAACCCACTCCAGCACCCTTCATGAGCTCCTCTTTTCCCCATTTGTCAGAGAGGTATCCCATTAGAGGTGTCAGCCCCAGGAAGAGCATTAGCATCCAGCTGTTGATCAAAAGAGCTCGTTCTAAAGAAAGGTCAGTATGAAGGTGGAGATAGCTTGGCATATAGGCGAAAAGTAAATACCCAGCGATCGTAGGAAGGGTATTTAATCGGATCACTTTGAAGAGGGTCCATTTTTCTTTTTGGACAACAGAGCGAAGTGAGGGAGCGGGTGTCTCTTTCACTTCCTGAAACTCTGGAGTTTCCACCAGGCTGCTTCTGAAGTAGCATCCAATGAGAGCAAGGACGCCTCCGATTAAAAAGGGGAGTCTCCATCCATATAGAAGAAGGGTATCAGGGGAAAAGAGACGAGTGATCAGATGGGCCGTGTAAGACCCTAAAATCCACCCGATAGTTGCAGAAGTCAGCACAAAGCTGCCCATCCATCCCTTTTTAGAGGGGGGCGCATGTTCTGTTAAATAGAGGATGGAGTTGACATACTCTCCGCCTACAGAGAAGCCCTGTAGAAGGCGCAGGGTTGCAAGTAGTAGAGGAGCCCAAAGTCCGATGGTGTGGTAGGTGGGTAGCATTCCAATGCAGAAGGTGGGAACGGACATTAGGAGGACTGATAAAAACAGAGACCTTTTACGACCCCATTTGTCTGCAATTTTTCCAAAGAAGAGACCCCCAAAAGGACGGATAAGAAACCCTACAGCAAAGACTAAGTAGGTGGAGAGTAGCGAGGTCGCTGGGTGGCTTGAGGGAAAGAAGAGTTGTCCGAGCAGGGGGGAGAGGTAGGCGTAGAGAGTGAAGTCGTACATCTCAATCACATTCCCTAAAGCTGCTGAGTAGAGAGGCTTACTCCTCCAAGTATTCTGAGTCATGCCAAAGATTATACCTGTTGAAAAAAATTAGATAAAGCATGGAGAATTGGTCCCATGGATCAAGAGTTTTTCCAAAGTGGAGCCCTTTTCAAACAGGGTGACCAAGTGATCATCGGCTGGGGAGAATCTGAGTGGAGCACGGAGCCCTCGAAGACAGCCTCACACAGCTTCTACTTTCCACGCTTTTTTCTGTCTGAGGAGAAACCTTGGCTCTGTTTTCAGCAGACCAAGGAACTTTCTTTAGATGAGGCAAGGAAGCGCTGGCCTATTCTCGACTCAGAGGAAAAGGTGTCTCGTAAATGGACACCTCCATCAAAAGGATTATTCCACCAACGCTTTTGTCGTTTGAAAGAACTTTTGGATAGTGAGCAGTTAGTCAAGGCAGTTCCCTATTTGTTTGCTGAAAGAGGGGATGCCATTGACCCTTCCGAGCGCGAGCAAATGATTGCTGCTTTTCTGAGTAAGTCAGACACGCTCTCCCCATACGGATTTTGGAATGAAGATGGGGGGCTGCTTGGAGCGACGCCGGAACTGCTGTTTGATAAAAAAGGAAATGTCTTGCACACGATGGCTCTTGCGGGAACCCTTGGGCATCATGAGGACACGGATGCTTTTTTAAATGACCCGAAAGAGAGACGTGAACACCAGATTGTTGTCGAAAGTATTTCTCGAGAGCTTGAGCCTTTCGGAACCGTTCGTGTGGGAGAGATCGGTTTACAAAAAGCGGGAGCACTCTACCACCTTAAAACAGAGATTGCGCTTCAATTGAATGCAGATCCTAGCTTTAAAGACCTCGTGAGTGCGCTCCACCCAACGCCTGCTCTTGGGGCTTATCCTAAAGAAGAGGGACAAGAGTGGCTAAAAGGGTACAATCGGCTCGAGCCACGGGGACGATACGGTGCACCTGCGGGCGTCTACTCGAAAGAGAGAGACCAAACGACTCTTGTGGTTGCCATCCGAGGTGTCCAGTGGGACAAAGAGCATTCTCGCTTAGGGATCGGTGCTGGTGTGATCTCAGAGAGCCGTTTTGACAGTGAGTGGGAAGAGCTCCTGCGTAAGATGCGGGCTAGCTTGGAGGTCATGGGTCTTGGATGAAGCTCCCTGGCTACAAAGTGTCATCGAAGAGCTTCTATCTCTAGGAGTCGCTGAGTTTTGTGTCGGTTCAGGAAAACGTTCTGCTCCCATTGTGGCATGTCTTAACCGTTACACCAATGTGAAGAAGTGGGAACATTTTGAAGAGCGCTCCGGAGCTTTTTTTGCTCTTGCCCGTTCGAGAGCGACAAGCCGTCCTGTGGCAATGGTTGTCACTTCAGGGACCGCTGCAGGAGAGCTGCTGCCGGCGTGCATGGAAGCGTATTATACAAAAACTCCCTTGGTTTTGGTCACTGCTGACCGGCCGCGCCGGTTTCGAGGCACAGGGGCTCCTCAGTCAGCAGAACAGGCCGGTCTCTTTGGAATATACACTCCGACACAATTTGACCTCTCGGCAGGCGAGTCACTTGATCTCTCTAAATGGGATAAGAGATCCCCATTACAATTGAATATCGCGCTTGAAGAGCCTAAAGGGTTACAAGAGGTCACTCCAGCTGCGTTTCCTTTGCCCCTCTTCCAACCGCCAAAAAGAGAATCTCCTTGGAAGGATTTGACAGGGTTTCTCTCTTCGGCGAAGAACCTTTTTGTGATTGTGAGTGGTCTTTCACCTCATCAACGTCAACCGGTTGCTTCGTTTCTTCAAGCCTTGAAGGCTCCCGTCTACCTGGAGGGGATCTCGGGCTTACGTGAAAAAGCATCACTCAACTTACAGCAGATTTCCAATGTGGGAACACTCCTCAAGGATGCAGAGGGCTTTGGCTATCCCATCACTCATATTTTACGCATTGGATCCGTTCCGACACTCCGGGCTTGGAGGGATTTCGAGGGAACATCAGACCTCGAGGTGTTTTCCCTTTCTGAAGAGGGCTTCTCTGGCCTATCTGGACGGAGCGCAGCGGTGTTTGACCTGTCGCAGCTGAACCCTTCGCATGCAGAAGGCTATCAGGGCAGTGGGCTTCCTTCATCCTGGAAGGAGGCGGATGTAGACATTCAACGTCAGAAGTTAGAACTCTTCGATCGTTTCCCTCAAGCTGAACAGAGCTTGATCTATCGGCTTTCCGAGACCATCCAAGGGCAGGACCGCCTCTATCTTGGAAACAGCCTTCCGATTCGGGAATGGGATCTTGCTGCAAGCGCAAGTGCTCCTTCAGATGTCTATGCGAATCGTGGCCTCAATGGAATCGACGGCCAGCTCTCCTCCTTTTTTGGCTTAGCTTGTTCCGAGCGGACCAACTGGGGGCTTTTTGGTGATCTCACGGTCCTGTATGATATGGTCGGACCTTGGATTTGTCAGCAGTTGGGTGACCTTCGATTTCGTCTGGTCGTGATCAATAATGGTGGGGGAATGATCTTTAAACAGGTGGGTCTAGACGAGCGCTTTTTAAACCGACACACACTCTCCTTTAGTGGTCTCGCAGATTTGTGGGGATGGGAGTATTGCAAGGATTTAGAAAAGATAGAGGGTCAACGTTGTTTGGTGGAGTTGACACCCAACGAGCAAGAGACAGACCAGTTTTTTCAAGAAATGCGTCGTGCTAAAGCGAAGGTGTGCCGATGACACTTCATGCACTCCACGGATTTTTAGGTTTGCCGAGCGATTGGACAATGTTTGATACGGACGTGGAAAAATGGGATCTGATCACGGAAGAGTCTCTTGAGTCGGCGTCGATGACGGATTGGGGTGTCTGGTTTTCCAACCAAGATCAAGTCAAGGAAGAGGATATTCTGCTCGGCTACTCAATGGGCGGACGCCTTGCTCTTCATGCACTGTTTCAAAAACCTAGCCATTGGAAAGGGGCGATCTTTGTTTCTACCCATCCTGGTTTGACGGGGGAGAAAGAGCGGATGGAACGGATGCACTCCGACTGGGCGCTCGCAAAGCGCTTTTTGACGGAGGAGTGGGATACTCTTATGGAAGAGTGGGAAGCACAAGAGCTTTTTCGAGGTGTGACTCTGCAACGACGTGAAAGTGACTATAAACGGGAGCTTCTTGCAAGCTCTCTGTTCAAGTGGTCGCTAGGGCTGCAGCAGCCCTTTTCCCATCTTCTAAAGCAAGTCGATATACCCATTCTGTGGGTCGTCGGTGAAGAAGACCACAAGTTTGTTGAAGTTTCAAATCATCTTGAGTTTTCAAATCCTAAATCTAAGGTTTGGGTTGTGAAAGGAGCAGGGCATCGATTACCCTGGTCCCATACTGAATCATTTAAAGAACAAGTACACCAATTTATGGAGAATTTATGACAGTAGCAGAAAAAACATGGGTGCGAGTGAAAGAGTATGTGGATATTGAGTTTGAGCGTCATGATGCAATTGCAAAAATTACGATCAATCGTCCAGAAATTCACAACGCGTTTCGACCTTTAACTGTGCAGGAAATGTTAGATGCTTTTTCTATTTGCCGAAATGATTCCAGCGTTGGTGTTGTGATTCTCACAGGAAAAGGAGATAAAGCTTTTTGTTCTGGTGGAGACCAAAAAATCCGTGGTGATGCGGGCTATATCGATGATGAGGGGACTGCACGCTTGAACGTCCTCGATCTTCAAAAGCTGATCCGTTCCATGCCGAAACCTGTTGTTGCTATGGTCGCAGGATACGCCATTGGTGGCGGACATGTCCTCCATGTCGTCTGTGATTTGACAATCGCTGCTGACAATGCTCGATTTGGCCAAACTGGGCCGCGTGTTGGATCTTTTGATGGGGGTCTTGGTGCGAGCTATCTTTCACGTATTGTCGGTCAGAAGAAGGCTCGAGAGATCTGGTTCCTTTGCCGCCAGTATGATGCCAAGCAAGCTCTAGAGATGGGATTGGTGAACACGGTTGTTCCCCTGGACCGTCTCGAAGAGGAGACACTTCAGTGGTGTGAGGAGATGCTCAAGCTTTCACCGATGGCACTCCGCTGCTTGAAGGCCTCTCTCAATGCAGACTGCGATGGAGAGATGGGCCTTCTTGACTTGGCAGGGAACGCCACTCTTCTCTACTACATGTCAGAAGAGGCGAAGGAGGGTCATGAGGCTTTCAAAGAGAAGCGGGAACCCGACTTTAGCCGCTTTACGAGATATCCATGACAAGTGCGTTTAAACCCCCGCCTCTAAGGGCCTGGATGTGGGCTATCCGCATCAAGACATTGACGGTTGCCTTGATCGCAGTTTTCGTGGGAACTTCTCTTGCCTACACACAGGTGAGCGAGTTCTCTTGGGGGATTGCTGCCTGTATGTTAGTTTCCGCTCTTTTCATTCAAGCCGGAGCCAACCTCATTAATGACTGGGCGGACCACACGAAGGGGGCAGATTCAGAGGAGCGCGTGGGCTTTCCACGCGCAACTCAAATGGGTTGGCTGACAGCGAACGAGGTGTTTCGAGGCGCCCTCATTGCCTTTGGACTGGGAACACTCTTTGCCCTTCCACTTGTCTATGTTGCAGGCTTTCCAGTGATCCTCTTACTTGTTGCCTCTATTGCAGCAGCCTATCTGTATACGGCTGGCCCCTACCCGTTGGCATACCATGGACTTGGAGAACTGTTTGTCATTCTTTTTTGCGGCTTCGTGTTAACCATGGTTCCCTATTTTGTGCAGACACACTTTTTTTCTTGGGAGAGTGCCCTTGCGGGCCTTCAACTTGGCCTCCTTTCGACCTCGATTTTGGCCATCAACAACCTCCGAGATATCCATCAAGATAGAAAAAGTGGAAAAGGGACCCTAGCGGCAAGATACGGCATCGCCTTTGGACGTTACGAAATCGTGATGTCTCTCGTTTTGCCCTTTTTAATGCTACCCTTGTGGGCCTACTTTGGCTATACGATTGCGAGTTTTCTGCCATTCTGTATTCTTCCCTTGGCAGCGCAGGTGATTATTCTCATTCACCGTTACCCACCGGGACCTATTTATAACTCTGTTTTCGGACTAGCTGCGCTCACTCATCTTCTTTTTGGAGTGTTGTTGGGATCCGCCTTTCTTATCCAACTGATTTGATGAAAATACAAGAAATCGCACTCTCTTCTGCTCTTCCACACGCATACCTTGTCAGGGTGCGTTTTTCAGGCGGGGAAGTGGGATATAGTGAGCTTTGTAGCTGGCCTCAGTTGGGAAATCCACCGTTGAAAGAAGAGGTCAAGAAACTCACAGAGGGCAATCCTCTTCCATCAGGAAAAAGGGCGATTGAGATTGCTTCTATAGATGCGTTAGCTCGCTTTGAAGGGCGTTCCCTTTTTGATGACATTGATGTTCCATTGAGTCACGCATTGGTTCAACAGTTGGAGAATGAAGAACCATTTATGGAAGCGGAAGAAGAGGGTTTCACACACGTCAAGGTGAAACTCTCGACAGACTTTGAACAGCGATTGCCTATTCTAAAGAGAGGCCTTGATCAGACTCAACTGAAGCTGCGCCTGGATTTTAACGCTTCACTCAACTCAAAGGAGTGGGCACGTTTCTTAGCTACAGATCTCGACTGGAGTCGAATTGAAATGGTCGAAGACCCCACAGCTGTGAGTCAGGAGTGGACTCAAGGTCAAGTCGCAGTGGCGAAAGATTTTGTTCAGGCTGATCCAGAGCATTACCAATATGAGGTGATCAAACCCGGTCGAGACTCCTTACCGATGGACCTGAGGAAGCCTGTAGTGGTCACCTCTCTCCTCGCGACACCTCTAGGGGATGTCATTGCCTCCTACTTTGGAGGAATTCTCTTTAAATCTTTTTCTTCACTTGTGTTACCATCTGGGCTGATGTGTTACCGCCGCCTTAAAAATGACCCTTTTTCTGCCCGATTGGCGAAGAGGGGGCCCACGTTTCAAACGCCTGGGGGTACGGGGTTTGGCTTTGATGATCTATTGGGAGAACAGACATGGAATACAATCCTGTAGAACTCAAATCATTGGACTGGGAAGGCAAAGATAGCCATGTCCTGATCAATCCGCGTATTCCTGACTATGCAAGAATCCACCATGACCTAAAGAAACTTCCGGTAGAGGGTCATTTGGTCGTTGCGACTTCTGGCTCTCGAGGAGAAAAATGGGTCCTTCTATCGAAAAAAGCGATCCTCACCTCTGCGAGTGCTGTGAATGAACGTATTGAGCTCTCTTCAGCGGACTCATGGGCTCATCCACTTCCTGATTTTCACGTTGGAGGAATTGGGGTTTGGGCTCGCTGTCATCTTGCAGGAATTGAGGTCCATGACTTCAAGGAGACGAGCAAAAAGTGGGACGCGGGCCTTTTTACTGATTTTCTGGATAAACGGGGCTCTACGATCACCTCTCTCGTTCCTACCATGCTATACGACCTTGTTTCAAAGCATCTCACCGCTCCCAGTTCCTTGAGACTTGCAGTTATCGGTGGAGGAAAGCTGGACAAGACTCTTCGAAAAAAAGCAGAAAACCTGGGTTGGAGGTGTGTCGAAAGTTATGGGATGACAGAATGTGCTTCTCAAGTGGCCTCAGCTCCTGAGCCGAACGATGAGTTAACTCTCTACTCTCATGTGAAAGCCAAAATCAACGAAGATGGATTTATCTGCATTAAAAGTCCCTCGCTCTTCACAGGATATATTCAGTTTGGCAAAGAACTCAGCATCCTTGACCCTAGGAAAGAGGGTTGGTTTCAGACCGAAGATTTAGGTCAAATGACGGGGAACACGCTTAAAATTCTTGGGCGTCGGGATGACTATGTGAAAATTGGTGGGGAGGGGATTTCGATGTACCGTCTTGAGGAGGTACTTACATCGATTAAATATGAGTTCAATATCAAAACCGATATGACGCTCGTTGCTGTCCCGGATGAACGGTTGGGACATAAAATTGTGCTTGCGGTCATCAACGATGATACATTGAAGTTGTTGATGATTTTAGAAGAGTTCCAGAAGCGAGTGATGCCATTTGCTCGCGTTCGTGAGGTGGTGAAGGTCGAAAAAATTCCGCGCTCCCATCTACATAAAGTCCAAAAGAACGAACTACTGCGCCTTGTTTCCATGCAACAAGGTAGCAATGCCTCCAAACAGATACTTTAATTCGACGGATTCAAATCCAGCTCTTTCCATTTTTTCCTTAAGAACCACAGGATCTGTAAAGTGTTCAATGCTTCTAGAGAGGTAACTATAGGCTTCTTCGTCAGTGGTGATGAGTTTGCCTATTTTAGGAACCATCCACTTGAGGTAGGTATGGTGGAATTTTCTCAGTAGTGGATTTGTGGGTCGGGTGAGCTCTAAAATCCCGATTCTTCCTCCTGGCTTGAGGACGCGAAAGGCTTCCTCTAAGGCTTTATCAGGATCGACAATATTGCGGATCCCATAGGCACAGGTGATGGCATCGACTTGGGCTGGCTCTAAGGGAATCTGACAGGCGTCTGCGTTTAAGAAGTGGAGAGTATGATCGCCAGAAACTTTTGCTCGTTTCTTCTCGGCAATTCCGAGCATCTCTTTAGAGAAATCAAGAAGATAGGCTGTTTTAGGTTTTCTTACCTTCTTTAAGTATTCATAGGTAATCTCTCCTGTCCCAGCACACAGATCGAGAAGGATCTGCCTCTCTGGGTCCTGGAGTGTTTCTCGAATGAGCTTTCGATTCCATAGCTTATAGGTATAGAAAGAGAGGAGTTGGTTCCCTCTCTCGTACTTCGGTGCAATGCAATCAAAGAGCCGCTGGATAGATTGAGGTTTCTCTTTTTGATAGTCACTCATTCTTCATCCTTTTTTTCAGGTTTGCAAAGAGAGCATCCCCCTTCATCGCAAGATCCATCTCTGAGTTTGTTGGGATCCATTCCACACCCCTTCCCAATGCGAACTCGACCTGTGACAAACCAACCCACAGCCATCCCTAAGAGTCCAATGAGAAGGACAATAAAGGCGACGAGGACGGTGCTGAGAAAATAGGACATGTTATCAATACTCCACTACGGTGTTTTTTGTGAGGCAACGTGCCTGACAGGTGAGGATTTGTCTCTGCTCGATGTCATGAGCGCTCAGTGCGGAATGCTTCTTCATTTCTACTTTACCCGAAATGAGCTTCGCAATACAAGTCGAACAGATGCCCTCTTTGCAGGAGTAGGGGGGGTCTTCATCTAGACGGATTAAAGCATCTAAGATGGTCTCATTCGCCCCCAGCCGCAGGGAGAGTAGGCGCCCGCCGAGAGTGACCTGTAGTTTTCTTGGGTGATCACTTTTCGCTATATCGCCACTTCCCACTTGGAGTGTTTGTTGACCATCTACCTCTTCTTCAAATGCTTCTTTAATCGAGTGGTAGCGTTCACGTCGAATACGATCTAAGGGGATTCCCTCTTCTAAAAGGACATTCTCAGAGGCTTCCATTAGACCTTGTGGTCCACATAAGTAAAAGGTGGAACTTTCGAGAAACGGCATCAAAAATCCGGAAAGAGAACTTTCGTTTAATCTTCCTTTTTCTTTGCTCAGGTGAAAATGCAGAGTTAAGCGATCTCCGTAAGTTTGCCTTAGCTTTTTCAGCTCGTCATGGAAGATAATATCCTCTTCTGAATGGTTGGAGAAAAGGAGAGTTACTTGAGAATTTTTTTGAGACTCCATTAAGGAGTAGAGGATAGACATTAAGGGTCCAATTCCACTTCCTCCCGCAATGAGGACGTGATTCGTTGTATTTTGGTCTGCCATGAATTGACCTGCAGGAGGCATCACAAGTAGAGAGTCGCCCTTTTGAACTAAGTCGATCAAGTCATTTGAAATGAGTCCACCTTGGATTCTTTTCACTGTGATTCTCAAGGAGCCTTTTTCACTTGGTGAGTTGCTTAGAGAGTAGCATCTGCGGTGCATTTCACCTCGATCTAGAAGACGGAGGGTAATAAACTGTCCAGCTTCGAACTGGAAGAGGTGTTGGATTGCTTCAGGTACAGAGAAGAAAATCGAGTGCGTGTCTTTTGTCTCCTGGACAACTTTTTGAACTTTCAAGTGCCAGTAGCGGTGGAGGAGTTTTTCAGGACGATCTTGGGTGAATTTGGAAGTGTCGACATGGATTTTATCAAATCCCCATCCGATTGCTTTGACCATCCTTTTCATAAATAGGGGGGCAATCCGGGGAAGAATGAGCTTTCGTATCTTTCTAATGAAGGGATGCTGAAAACTGAAGATCGCTTGGCTAATGAGGTGCTGACGTCTAAAAATCTTCTTCGTCTCTGCTAGGCGCTTTTGAACGAAGGAGATAAAGTGGTGCGTTTGCAGGGGAGTCTCGTCAGATTTTAAAGCATCTACAAGCAGCGGATGTAGGGCGACTGCATCCTGAATGGCGAGTTTATTCCCTTGAGCCCCGACGGGAGAGGCTGTATGGGCCGCATCTCCAATCAGGAGAAGTCCATCTTTAAGTGGGTTCTCTGTGATGGCAATCTGCACATCCAGATAGAAGAGCTGTTTCCAAGAAGTGAGGTGATCTATCGAGTCTTTCAGTAGAGGTTTTGTTTGAACGATCTGCCTTTTAAAATCTTCGATTCCGCCTCTTTGCAGTTTTTGATACGTTCCTTTTTCAAGAACCCATCCAATCCGCAAGTGACCCTCTTTTTCAGGAATCGCAACCAAGATACCTCCTTTGCTGATATCCAGGCCGAGCTCATAAGGCATGCCCGGAACAGCGGGTAGGTCAAACCAGATCACATCGAAGGATTCTTGGGAGTCTGTTTTTTTGATTCCTGCTAAATCGCGAAGTTTAGAGTAGCGTCCGTCAGCAGCAATTGTCATGCGGCTTTGAATAGGAAAAATTTTGTCGCCAAGACGGACTTTGAGGCCTTCGACAGCACCGCTAGAAGAGTGGATCAACTCCTCGGCGTCTCCATTTCCGAGAAAAGTGAAATTAGGAAATTCTCCTGCAAGCTCGACTAAAGTTTTGAGTAAAGGTCCCTGCGGAAGCGCCATCGCATAAGCGCTCTCATTCTCTTGATTTTTGAGTTGAAAGTTTAGGAGATTTTGCCCTTCCTCTTTGACCGTGAATTCGCTTAAGGAAAAGTGAGGGAGATTGAGGAGTGTGTCGAGGACACCCATTTCATTAAAGTATTCAAGTGTGACAGGTTGATAAGCCGGGCCTCGAAACTCTCTTTCAAAGTCACTGTCACGTTCAATTAGCAGCGTTTTTACGCCAGAGCGTGCTAGAAGGTAGCTTAGAACGGCTCCCGCTGGGCCCGCTCCGACAATGGTGACGTCAAAGTTGGAGATCTCCTCGCCACTACCCATCGCTATCATCTGGAAGCACGGGAGGGGGGGCTTTTTTTGCCGCACTCTTGGCTGCACTTTTCGTCGGCTTTTTCTCCCGCTTCACTGGTGGGAGAAGGTCGATCCAGATGGGCGAACTCCAGGCGATATGCCCGTCTGATTGGAATACACGGATATAGTAAAAGACGAACGGAGGTTTATCATTCACTTTGATGGCGTGCGCGTCGAGTGGTGTCATGTCGTCAAATGTGAAGTCTTCAGAGTATCCCTCAGGATTAAAGGTCTTGATCACTTCACCGTTTCGAATGATTTCGATCCGGTCGAGTTTGGTTGTTCCTGCCACATATCCTGTGATGTGACGGTTTACATGGAGTCCTTGCATTTCGGAAGTGTCCATCTCTGATCCCATTTCAAATCCTGCAATCTGCAGGCCCAAAATGATGCGCTCTCCTGTCGTTGCGTAGCAGCGGCGGTGATAAAGCGCGTCAAAAAGTGCATCGCGCGTGACCGCTTTTGCAAGAATGGCGGTTGCCCCTGGGGGATACTGCGCTTGATCACTGTCGTAGAGGTCTGTGTAGACACCTCGGTCGTCGAGGCCACCTGCGACGAATCCAAAGCGACACCCTTTCTTCAGGGCGGCAACAATGGAGCCTTCAGCCACGGATTTTACCCCTTTCTTTCCTAGGGGCTCGATAGGACAGGTATTTCCCTCTTTCTTTTCACATTCAGATGACCCCCATGAACTGTAAATCTCTACAACTCTTTCAAACTCGGGATCGAAATCTTTGAAGTTGGTTTGGTAGCCCTCAGCCATGGTGAAGCAGGGGATCGAGATGAGCTCTTTAGGGTTGAATGCCTTGTAGAGTTTTTTGTTCGTGCTGTATTTCGAGTCCTTTCTACGGAGAGGTTGTTTTTGTTCTTTGAGGAACAAGAGCTGTCGCACTCCCTCACTTCCTTTATCACCGACCATCTGCTCTCCAAAGAAGGTGGTGAATCGGTCATCTTCATTGAAATCTTGGACATTGTTTGCCATCAGTTTCCAGATTTCATTGGAGGTCTCTTCTTGGCTTTCAAAAGGGGAAATCGCGTAGAAGCTATAGGCCATTTCATCTCGGAAGTGGCGTAGGCAGCTTTCAATGTTTTCTGTCGAGTCAACGCGTTCGGACTCACTATGTAGAGATCCCCAATATAGGTGTGCTTTTAAGCTGTTGAAGCAACGAATGGGGCTAGATTGGTACGTTTCACCCGTCGCCATGTTCTCAAGGGTAATGGTATACACACCCTCTTCGTTGAAATAGAGGTTGGGCAGGGCAATATACCCCGTTTCCGGAATGAAGAGTTTCCAGTTCAAATTTTCGCGGATGTGTTCATACGTGAGGGTAATGAGAGTATCCTCGTGGGGAGTGTTGCTAGTGAGGTTGCCAAACTCATCTTCAAAGCGGATGATGACATCGAACCGTTTGTTTTTCTCGACAAAAGAGGGGGCAATCACTTTGACATCCTGTAGGAGGTTCCCACGAATGTCGATCGAGAAGGTTTCAGGCTCTTCAAACTTGCCCTTGCCCGTTGGGTCGACATAAAGAAAAAAGGGTCGACGCCTTTGTGAAGCCGTTTGTGCTTGTGTTCCCTTGCCATTCAGCTCCCACTTCTTTTCCTTGGGATCACCCACGCAAATGGTGAAAGGCTTGCCGCCCGCGAGCTTTGAGGGGAGCTTAAAGCGGTATTTGGGAATCACATCATGAGGTCCATAAATTTCTTCAGCCTCGAGTTTCTTCTTAACACCATCCATTTCAGCCCAGATGACATTTTCCTTTTCACTTAAGTCAGAAGAGGGTGCTTGCCAGTCGATCGGCCTGCCATTGCTCACGATGTCGAAAAGCAGCAGCGTTTTTTCAGGTAGGGCTGTTGCAGGTGTGTACTGGAATTTCCATGTTCGGGTCTCCCCCGCAAAAACTTGTTTAGGTTCAACAGTGCAAATCGAGCGGCGCATAAAATTGAGAGTCTCCCTGTAAGTTGAAAAAGAGACTTATTTTGCACGAATTTGCCTATGAAATGCAAGGCTTAAAAGGCAGCTAGACGGCGTAGACGACCGCTCTTTTCTCGCGGATGACAGTGACTTTGATCTGCCCAGGGAAGCTCAGCTCATCGCTGATGGCTCCTGAGAGGTCTTTGGCAAGGTTTTCGAGTCCCAAATCGTCAATCATCTCAGGCAAGACCGTCACGAGGACCTCTTTTCCGGCTTGCATTGCGTAGGCCTGTTCAATTCCGGGGAACTGATAGGCAAGGGTTTCGAGTTTCTTTAGACGTTGGAAAACCTCTTCGACTGCCTCGACACGGGCTGCGGGTCGGCTTGCGGAGATTTTATCAGCGGGGCCGACGAGGCTCGCTAAGACAGAGAGGGGAGGGATCTCATCATGGTGACAGCCGATTCCGTTCGCCACGATGTCTGACTCGCCATATTTCAGAGCAAGGTCCCTTCCGATGAGGGCATGGGTTCCTTTGACATCTTGCGAGACCGCTTTTCCAATGTCATGCAGGAGTCCCATTCGGCGCGCGATCATTCCGTCGAGTTTGAGGTCTTCAGCCATCATTCCTAAGATATGCGAAACTTCGACTGAGTGATCGAGGACATTTTGCCCGTAGGAGGTGCGCAGAGAGAGACGTCCCAGCAGTTCCATCAACTCTGGGTGGAGATGGAGTGCAGAGCAGCGCAGAGCTGCCTCTTCAGCTGCTTTTTTCATCTCTTTTTTCACGGTGACTTCTGCTCCTCTCACAGCCTCTTCGATGCGAGTCGGGTGGATTCTTCCATCGGCAATGAGCTCTTTCAACGCGACTTTGGCAACCGCTTTTCTAAAGGGATCGAACCCAGAGATCAAGACAGAACCTGGAGACTCATCAACAAGAAAATTGACACCGGTCAGCCTTTCTAAAGTCCGGATATTTCTTCCGTCGCGCCCGATGATCCGGCCTTTGAGTTCGTCGCCAGGCAGCGGGACAGCAAGTGTGGCTGTCTCGGAAACGGTCGGAACAGAGAGGCGGTTAATGGCAGTTGAGATGATCCTCGCTGCGGCATTCTCTTTTTCCTCCTCGATCTCGTGAAGCATTCTTTGAGTCATCCGAGCGCGCTCTTTTTGAATTTCGAGTTTGGCTTCGTCGAAGAGTTTGATTTTGGCTTCTTCGGGCGACATCCCAGAAAGCTCTTCAAAAGACTTGAGAAGTGCTTCTTCTTTTTGTTGGATCTTTTTGCGTTCTTGATCGACTTGTTCCCGTCGGGCTTGAAGAATATGCTCTCGTTTTTCAATGTCAGAGAGCTTGCGTTCCACGAGTGACATCCGTCGTTCTAAGGTGTCCTCACGTTCTTTGATCCGCTCTTCACGCTTGTTTAGATTTTGTTTCTCATTTTGAAAAGAGGCTTGTGCTTTTTCGCTCAGAGCTTTCTCTTTTTCATGCAGTTCGCACTCCGCCTCTTTCTTGAAAATAGCGGCTTTGAGTTCTGCTTGCTTGAGCATCTCCTCCGCAGCTGATGTGAGGCTGTTAAAGCGGAGTCGGTAGATGAAAAAGAAGAGCAGGGCGCCACTTGCTGCACTGGCAATGAGAATGAGTGAAAAAGTTAAGAGTTCATCTAAATTCATGAGGGCTCCTCACTCTCCCACACTTCTGGGTTTTCTTCCTCTTCTCTTTCTTTCGAGGTGAGTCTGACCTGTTCCACGCCTCTTTCGCCAGACTTCACCACATCGATCCGGAAGTTATCGTGATCAATGACAAAACCACTTTGTGGAATCGTTCCTGTTTTTTGAGTGATATATCCGCCGATCGTATCATAATCAGCTCCTTGCGGGATTTTGATGTGGATTTCCTCTTCAATGTCAATAATGGCCATCTTTGCATCGACCAGCCAGGCGCCGCCTGCTAAAGGTTTATAAAGAGGGGGTTCTTCATCGTATTCATCGGCAATTTCGCCAACAATCTCCTCGAGGATATCTTCGATGGTCACCACACCTTCAGTCCCTCCATACTCGTCTACAACAATCGCCATGTGCAGTTTTTTCTTTCTGAATTCTTGAAGAAGGCGCGAAATCTTTTGTGTTTCTGGGGCGTAGATCGCTTTTTTGGCAATGCTGTCGACAGGTTGCTCTAGGATCTCAGGATTTTGAGGGTGTTTAGCAAATTCCATGTACTTCACAAGGAGATCTTTGTACATGAGAAAGCCAACGATTTCATCCACTGACGATTTATAGAGTGGCACACGGCTATATCCCTCCTCTGTCAAGAGCTCTGCAGCTTCACGGACCGTGGTTTTATAGGGGAGAGAGAAGAGATCGACTCGAGGAACCATGATCTCCCGTGCAATCCGCGTATGGAATGTCAGAACAGAACTGATGAGTTCTTTATCCGTCACGTCGAGTTTCGGTCCCGTGCTCGCCTCGTGGATGATATGGAACAGCTCTTGCTTGACCGCAGCTTCTTTTTCAATCGCTGGGCTCATTCTTGAGCGGCTGAGGCGTGTTGCGACCCAGGCGATGGGGATACAGAGAGGAAGAAAGAGGCCGATGACTCCAGCAGCAAAAAATGAGGTTGCACGGATCATTCTTTCAGGATAGCGGTACGCTAGTTCGTGTGGGAGGATTTCTCCGAAGGAGATGTACAGCAAGAAGCAAAGAATCAGTTCAAAAACGAGAAATAGAGTGTCATACAAGTCAGGATGGCTTCCGCCCTGAAAATGGTCAGAGTGGCTGGCGAAGACAAACAGGATCGTCGTGAGCAAAAAGAATCGAGCGCAACTTTGAGTGGTAATAATGAGCTTCATAAAGAAGTCGACGTCGATTTTTTTTGGCGAGATCCTTCGAAAGAGGCGAATGACTAAAAGTTCATCCAGGCTTTTGAGCTTCTTCTTGGAAGAGGTCGCCTCCAGACGGCGAACAGCTTCTCGAAGGGCGGTCATGGTGAAAAGACCGGCAGCGAAGAAGAGAATTAAGAATGTGACAAAGAATGTGACCACTAGACCCTCAACTAAAAAGGTGTATTATAGGCTATTCCACTCTTAGGTCAATCCCTAGATCAGCCAGATGGTGCAGAACTTCTTGCTCCTTTTTTCTCATTACAGCGATATCCGCCTCTTCTTGATCACGGAATCCTGCTAAATGGAGGAGGGTGTGCACTAAGTAGAGAAGCAATTCGCTGTCGGGCGTCCCTCCCTCTTCAGCAGCTCTCTCCATAGCTACCTGAGGGCAGATGATGCACTCACCAAGGAAATGGGGAGGGGCAGTTGGTTCCTGATCGACTGGAAAGGTCATGCAGTCTGTCGGGGAGGGGTCACCGAAGGCCTCCTCATGGATACGGCAAATCTCGTCGACTGTGACAAAGCAAATGCTGATTTGGTCCGTAGATAGTTTTAGGTACTCTAAAGAAGCAAGAACTGCCTCCTCAACCTTGGATGGGTCGATGGGCAGGGCTTCTTGCTGATTCGAGATGAGAACTTCGGGTTGGCTCGGAAGAGGCAATTAAAGAACAGGGGTCTTTGGAAGGCCCGTTACTTTCTTTTTATCGTCGTCCCAACGTCCTAGCTTTTTGAGAACGTCAACACGCTCATATCGAGTGAGGACATTGCGTTTCGCTTTACCTTTGTTAGACTTTCCGAAGCTTTTGTGGCGAGACATATTCTAAATTGACCTCTATTAACGGATTTTTGGGATAAATGTAGATGCAGAGCCTTCAAGAGCGTTAGCGTGTTCGCGGAAGCCTTTCGGAAGGTTGTCTTTCTTAGCACCGGTCTTTGTTCCTGGAAGTTTAGGTCTTCTAGGAGACTGGTTACGTCTTTTTTGCTGTTTGCTCATTCTTGTCATAGTTAGGGCTCTCCTTAAAAATTCTGCTGCGAATTATAGAGAATTGGGGGGCTTTTTTTCAAGTCTTCATATCTGTAACAGCCAAACTGTCTCAAAATGGATTTTACAGCAAATTATGAAGAGAGTGTTAAATAAGGTTTGTAATTTAAATATTAAATTAATTTATATAAAAATTTATTGACTAGAACAGTCTATTTGTGTTAAGATATTTGCATGAAACCGGATCAAATTAGTTCTTACAGCCAACAAAGCGGTTCTCAGAACTTTGGAGGGAATTTTGGACCTCTAGGGTCTAAAAAAACCGACTTGCCAAAAGATGTCCTTGAGGCACTGGAAAACGAAGATATTGAAGAGGCTCTTCGGCTACTCCGTTCCCATGAGGCAAAGGCTGCTGCACGTGTCGCGACGTCAGGACGTTTCTTTCAAATTATGTCAGAATTTTATGACATGATCTTAGCCATGATTGGCCAAAAGAAGACACTGAAAGATAAAGAGCAAAAAATTGATCTCAGAAAGATGACTCCTGAAGAGAGGTCGAAGGCTGTTCAAAAGAAGGTCAAGACAGAGACGCTATTTTCCGGGCTCTTTTCATCACTTACTAAATCTTTATTTGCCCCTTTGCGGCACCTCTTTCAAGCTCGTCCTAAAAAGAATATTCCACACCAGCCACGTGAGGGCATCAAGCAGAGAGAAACAGCTCTTCCCCCTCGGTTCGCTTTTGTCCAAAAGCCTCTCGTGAAGATGAAAGATGTCGCACTCCTTCTTTTAGATAAAATCCGGGAAAAATTGAAGCTTTCAAGGAAAGAGCGCCCAGATGTAAAACTTGCCGAAAAGAGAGAGCGTCCTGACAATCAACGTTTATCGAAGGATTTACGGGCTACTCTTGAGCAGAAGGAAGCTTCTCAGTTCAAAGAAACAGTGGTTCCTCCTCTGATGAAAGCTGGAGAAATCACCATCCTTGCTCTCCAGTCCACTTTTGTGCCGATCAAGGCTGTTTCTAAGACATCAGCAAGATTGATGAAGAAGATGGTTAAAAAACTCTTTCTGTTGAGCGATAAATTTGAGCGTTCGACGAAGCGGCTGTTTCGTAAAGTGAAGAAAGCTTTGCAGCCTGTAAAGAAGTTTCTCGGTGCAGTCGAGAGTGCACTCATAAATCTCTTGTCACTCTTCGGAATTTTCCTCTTAAAGCTGTTAGTGCGCTCCTACTACAAGTTAAAAAAGCGGCTGTCACGCTTGAAGCAAAAACTCACAGTGATCTGGTACGGAGAGCCGACATAAATGTTGCTGCAGCAACCGCCGCGGTTTCTGTCCTTAAGATTCCATCTGAAAGCTTCATGGGTATGGCTCCACCATCTTGAAGATGTGTCATTTCCTTCTCACTAAGACCAGATTCTGGTCCAATCAAGCAGGCAATCGTCTTTGCCTTTTGTTCACTCAAAAGTTCCGGAAAGGAGCGAGCGTCACCTGAGACGTCTCCGTAGTAGATGTTTTTGCACTCCTGCGGAAACTGATCGAGCAGCGTGATTGTTGGAAGAAAGAGTCTTCCTGCTTGCTTGATTGCAGAGACTGTGAGCAGTTTGGCCCTTCTTGACTGCTCTTTACTTAAGGCTCTTTTTTCAGATCGTTCGGAGGGAAAGAGGACAAATTCACTGACGCCCAGTTCAGTTCCTTTTTCTAGGATCCAGTCGAGTTTGCTTTGACGGGGAAAAGCTTGATAGAGTTGGATAAAGAGAGGAGACGGCTTTTCCTGTGCTGCTTCGGTGATCAACAGGGTGGCCTCTCTTTTACGCACCTCTTTGACAACTGCTGTTGCTAGAGTTCCTTTGCCATCAACAAGCTCAATTTGGTCACCGCTCTGCTTGCGAAGGACATTTTTTAAGTGATGGAATTCGTCATCAGTGAGAACGACTTCTGTATTCTCCAGTAGGGGAGAGTCAAGGTAGTAGCGATTGACAGGCATAGGCTATTTCGACTTTTCTACGACAATGTGCCCATCATCGATGTAGCTGTTGAGATCGAGGCGGTGTGTAGGAGAGAGATAGAGAGTGATATTCTGCATGAAGCTCCTAAAACGATTCCTCCATATCTCGATTTGAAAACGCGTCGCTGGAGGGGAGTCGGGGCTATTTTCTCTGTACTGATTGATCAGGAAAGCGACGTAGCGGTCTTCCAAGATTTGAGGCTCTAAAAACTCGACACTCCACTTCAGTTCATCTCCTTTGACTCCCGGTCTTGCGACGATCGAAATTTCCATGTAGTGCCTGACAATATCGACAAAAAGCTGACTCACTTCATACGCATAGAGGGGGACGTCGAGGATATAGAGGCCATTTTTTTCGATGACAAAATCATTCGTCGCAAGGGAGTGGGTTTTGGGGTTGATCTTGTCACTCGTCTCGATTGGGTAGAAGACGCGAACCGTCAGGTTCTTCTTAAGAGGGATAAACTCTTTACGGAGAAATTCTATCCAGAGGTCGTCGGCATTGGGATCATTGACCGCTTGCCAAGGGTGGGGCATGAAAGGAATATAGATTCTCTTCCAGTTTTCGGGAACTTTGTAGGCGACGACGTCTTTGGAATAATTTCCGCGCTTTGGAGTCTTGAGCTCTTTCAGCTCTGTCTTCGTAATGTCATCTAAATTAAAGCGGAGTTCTAAACCTTCAATTTTGAGTTTCTCAACCATCTCCTCAGGTCCACTCACCGATTGGGTGAGTTTCTCTGGCCAAACACCCAGGTAGAGGTAGGATCGAGGAAGGGTCCCCGTCGGTTGCTCGATCGTGATCGGAAGCTGGGAGGTGATGAGTCGGGTGAGTTTAATAACGAAGTCTGCATGATCAACACTCGTGATATTGTCTTGAAGGTTGATCTTGGGGTTGAGACTAATGAGGTTTTTTCGAAGGATCTGGACCACCCACTCGTTGGGAGCGTCTTCAGCATCCAGAATGACTTCAAGGTCGTCAGGTCCTAGATTTTCGATGACTCTTTTTGTTCCACTGAGTGTGAGAGTGACACGTCGATTCAGGATCCCGTTTGGGAGGAGACCTTCAATCGTTTTATTAGAGGGGAGGTTCGCGATGCGGATGGGGATCCCAGAAAGAGTTTTCGTCTCAATAATCGACTGATTGATGAGATACCAAGCCATGATTCCCGCTAGAAGTGAGACCACCTTTCGTTGCCAATCTCTGGAGAGCCACTCTTTCAATTTATTCATTTTATGAAGACATCCACTGTTTTAGGGTTTCCCAAGCTTTAAATCTTTGCTCGAGAGGGTATTGAGGAGGGTTAAAGATGCTACTGATGATCCCCTTGAAGCGATCCATCTTGACTCCTCTTGTCATAATTCCGTCGCGGGCTATGCTCACGCGTCCTGTTTCTTCACTCACAACGACCACCAGAGAGTCTGTTTGCTGGCTGATACCCAGTGCGGCGCGGTGGCGGGTCCCCATGGACTTAGAAAGCTGGGTGGTGTCGTCAGAGAGGGGAAGGATTGTTGCGGCAGAGACGATCTTAGTTCCACTCACAATGACAGCGCCGTCGTGGAGGGGAGTCGTAATTGAGAAGATGGTCTCTAGGAGCTCGGGAGAGAAGTCAGCATTGACCAGGACAGCCTTCGATGAGAACTCTTCGAGAGAGTCTTGGTTTTCGAGAAGAATGATGGCTCCCATTCGCCTCTCAGCAAGTCGGAAGACAGTGTGTGTCATAGAGTTAAGGAACTTGTCGAACTCGGAGACCTCTCGGTATTTCTTTCCTTTAACGCTGAATTTGGAGAGGGCAAGACGCAGTTCAGGCTGAAATATCACGAGAAGGGCAATGACAGCGACACTTCCCAGATAGTACATTAGTCTCTGAAGAACAGGGAGTTGAAAAAACGTGACAACCTGGAAAATAATGAGAAAGACAATCACACCATAGAGCAAGTCCATCGCCCTTGTGTTCCAGAAGAACGTCAGGAGGTAATAGATCAGAAGTGAGATGGTCAGTATTTCTAAAAGGCTGACAAACATGGGTACTACAGTTTTTGACCCAGTTTACAGATTTTCAGGGTTTAAAGGAAGTTTTGAACGACTCCCTTAGATAGATTATTTACTCTTCTGAAGCTCTGACCTCTCGCTCGGCGAGGATCTCTGGAATGGCTTCCACAGCCTTTAGGATAGGGAATTTAAACCGTTCTCCCTCCCCGATGAGGGCTTGCAAAGCCACATAGATCTGTTTTTTCAATTCAAGCTTTCTTTCGGGAAACTCTTCCTCGGAAGCGTTTAGGGCTTGGCTCAAGGCTTTTAGAAGCGCTTCGTAGTCTTCCCTTCTTTCTGACTCTGCTGCCAAGTGGCCAAAATGGGCAAAGAGCTTCACCAATGGCTCTGCAGCCGCCACCATCATCTCCTGGCTGCCGACGACCTGATATCCCTCTCGGGGCACGACCGACTCGATCATGAATTGGATGGCTAAGCTTGTGGCTTTTTGACCAGGGCTACCTGTGAACTGTAAAACTCCCGGAAAGTAATCCATCACTTTTCCTAATAGACTCCAGCTGGTGTTTTTGCCAAACAGGGGAGCCGCCTTTAGCAAGAAGCGGTTGGCTCCAGTCAGGTTGGTTTTGATGCCCTCACTTTCAAGTTGCTTCTTCATTCGTGTTTCTTCGACAAGGTCTAGGAAACGATTGACCATCTTATCGAAGGTAAACTCTGTATGGTACTCTCCTGCCTCGATCTTTTCTAGGGCCTCTCCTGTTTGACTGCGGAGCTGTTCCATGACAACCTGAAATGTCATCTCAGGGTTGTTGGCTGCGACTGCCACACCGATACCCAATTTTCCTCGCGCCTCCACTGAACCCATTTCGTGCTCTAGAATGAGTCGTTGGAAGTACATCGCAATAGGGAGTTCATCCAAGGCTGGAGCGATCGCTTCGAACTCACGTTGCATGTTATCGATTGCATCAATCTCTTTCTCACTTCTTGCATTAGCTTTTAAAAATTCTGGAAGGAGTTTTGTGAAGAGAAGGGAAGGATGTTCTTGCATTTCCATTAAAAATTGGTGGTACTTTGAGTGGGTTTGAGTCCTTTCCATCTCGGGTCGAAGCGCGTTGATCAATCCTAAAAAGTGTTCAGGAGAGTAGGCTTTCTGGATTTGATTCATCTTTTGGACATCGAAAGTGATCTGGCCATGGGTTTTAAACTGTCCAATGACAAAACTCGGTGAGTGTCCCGCAGCAACATGGGAGCAGCCGATTTCTACTACGTTACGGATATAAGTGAGTGAGGTGGGGGTGGGAAGCCGCTCAGTATTTGAAAAAAGAGAGTACAGCTTCTTTGAAAGTTCTTGGACCGCAGCCTCTTCAAGGGTCCCTGCAGGAGGTTTACCCATCACCTCTTCGACAAGGTGATGCACATGATGTTTAAAGGCTGCTGCGTAGATCTCACGCTGCCCAAGTTCAAGAGAGAGATCTAAAGTGAGATCAAAGAGTTTTGTAGAAAGGTCTCCCTCTCGAGCTGAGAGGTACGTTTGTACACCCTGCATGAGAGTTCGCGGTGGGTAACCAGACTCTTTAACAACATCATGGTTCCAGCGAAGAATGCGTTGTAGGTTGGCGCGCTCAAGGGAAGAAAGCTCTCCCGGAGGCTGCGGCACCATTCCGGTGGCTCCTTCTACGCATTCAAAGAAAGCTCCTACCGTTTCAGGGAAGTATTTTCTCTCTTCTGGTTCTAACTTTGCTGATTCATCAGCAATCAAACGATCGGCGAGTTGCTTCACAGCAAAGAGATGTTGAACACGTCGCTCCACTTCATGAGGATGCATTTCAGGGGTGATTCCCAATTCTTTTCGAATCCAAGCTTCTGGGAAAATCTCCTTCGGATAGGATTCGTTCATCTTTTTGACAATCAAGGGTTCAAGGAGCTGCATCTGGCGGTCAAAAGGTTGTTTAAAAAAGAGACTCTCTTTGTAGTCACGCGATCCGTTAAAGACGCTGGGTTCGGCTTCGATCAGAAGTTCATTCACTAGGGAGCGAAGAACAGGGCCGTAGTTTTGGGCAATGTGTCTTCTTGTTTCTGCGGCGAGAAGGTGTCGAAGAAAATCTTCTCGTGTCCTCTCTGCTATGGGTTGTGATAAGTATTCATGGGTGAGTAGATCCATCTCATTCGCTGAAAATTTTCCGTCACTCACAAATTCACGGGCAACGCCTTCCATCTCCTCACTCGCTAGAAGTGGTGGGGGGCCGGCCGCTTCATCTTCTTCAGTTGTCACTACTGTAGAAGTTCCTTCTTCAGTAGGGGTGCTTTTCACCTCATTATATGCGTCGTCCACCCACTGCTCTATCACGTCAACGCTAGGCTCTTGATCTTTGGATGCTCTTGCAAAGGCCAGTTCGAACTGTTTTGTCTTGTCTTCGTCAAACTCAACGTAGATGTCATGAAGTCGTGTGATCAAAGTTTGCGGAATATGAGTACCCCGATCAGCGAGCTTATACAGCAAAGCTTCGGGGGTGACTTTCAGTCCAAGCTCCTTGCCTTTTTCCTCAAAAACGCTCTCAAAAAGTTCATAGAGGTCATCCAGGTTATCTAAACTTCCTGATCGAAATCCGACGATTTTGTCAAATTCTTGTGCGCCTTCGGGTGTCAATACATCATAGATTTGTCGAAGGCGGTTTCCGGTTTCTGCACAGTCAATGGCTTCGAGGGTAAGAAGCGAGTTATCATGAAATAGAGTGTATGCCATTTCTGGGTGTTCACTCATAAGCATGGCAAATCGATAGGCTTGCAGTGAGGGATCTTTAAAGATCGTTTGGTTCATTTGGGAGAGTGCGGTAAAGAGTCTTTCTTCATAATCTGTAGAAATTTCGATGTCAAAGAGGGGAGAAGTAGAGAAATCTGAGCCGATACCTCTCTGAATGGAGTAAAGGATTCCTCTCTGTTCTGTCTCGAAATAGTGGCTTTGCATCCTGCGGAAGAGCTGAGTTAAGTCTTTAGCTTCTGCTGCTGTGGGTTGAGTCTCTCTCTCTAAGATTTTTTGGATTTCCTCTTTGAAAGACGTATCACTTTTAAGTGCCTCCCACGCGGTATAACACTCATCAAGGAGTGTGGTTTCATCAAAAGATGCATCAGGATAGAGGGCTCTGACCTCAGCGAGTGCGAGAGAACTTGATTCTGGATGAGCCTTCAAAAAGGAAAAGTAGCGCTCAATTCCGCTTAGCTTCTCCTCGGTCAGCTCCTCTGCTGTGGTGACACCAGCAAGACGGAGTAGGGTAGGGGTGAACTTCTCAGAAAGCGGAGCGTCTTGGAGCTCTCTTGGAGCAGACTGGTAGAGGGAACCAAGCCGTTTTGCAGTCTCAATCATCTCATTGCTCATAAGAGCGTGACAGGGGAGGTCAGAGTAGAGATGAATCTCCTCTGAAAGCTGTAGAAGTTCGTCCAACTGTGCGAAAGAAAGGGGTGTTTCGTAGTGGCTCCAGATGTCGGTCAATCGACAGAGGACTAGAATTTTATTTTCTGGGCGCTCATGTAAAGGAGAGGAGTTCTTTAACAACTTTTCAAACTCAGGAAGAAAGTCATAGGAGCTCATTCGGTAGCTTGTATCGTGAAATGCTTTGTAGAGAAGCGCAAAGTTTTTGACTTCTCTCGAACGGATTTCCCTGGGGCTTTTCTCCCCACAATAGGTTTTAAATAGCGACTGGAACTGATGAACGGGGAGGCGAGGCGATCGTGCTAGGTAGGTGCCGAGTAGATCTTTCACTGTTTGCACATCGTCTGCACTTAAGCTTTTGAGTGGGCGCCCATCCAATACGGTATTTAATAGGACCTGGAACTCTTCAGGACGTAGTGACTGATTACTTGCAATCCGATATAGAGAATCGAGGTCGGAGAGTTTTTGGGTTAAAGGGTGGTTGCCTGGGTGATCGATCACTTCAAACGCTTCACCTAGATCACTCTCAATGAGATAAGGAGCGATCCAAGAGTCTGGATCATCTAGAAGAGATTTTAGCTCTTCCTTGAGGAGGAGGTATTCAGCCACCACAAGATCCTGATCATCGATGACGACATCATCGGGAACGGTTTGGAGGAGTTGGCTAGCCACTCTTTGGACTCGTGGATTCCCTTGTCTCCCCTGAGTGTCAAGGTAAGCGGCATTCTTTTTCGTGATTTCAGCTCTTCCCTTAGACTCGTAGAAGCTGCTGAGCCCAGGGCCGCGGAACGTGACAAGGCGGGTCAAGACTCTTTTAGCGAGTTCGCCAATACTGGTCTGCTCCTTGCCCTTTTGCCGAACCTCTGACTCGATATCTGTCGTAGTTTGACGGTGAAGATAGTTTTGAAAATCCCTCATCCAATTTGATGAATTTAGCATGGCGATACCTCTTTTGTTTTATCTGGAGAAAAAGCTAAAATCGTGCCAATGAACGAGAAAATTTTATGAAAGTGACCACAGAAGCAGCTTTTTTTGAGGAAATGCAGGGAAATGCGGTTCCACACCTCCTATTTTTAGTGGGCGGCGATCCCTTCCAAACTCCTCACCTGCAAAAGAGAGCCTTACTCATCTTGGAAGAGCGCATCGGCTCTAGGCCTCTTTTTTTTGATTTGAAGGAAAACGGCTCTGGACTCCTCAAAAATGAGCTCAGTGCTCCCTCACTTTTTGGAGAGGCAAAGCTCTATGTCCTTAAAAATGTAGAGGCTCTTTCTGTAAAGGAAGAAAAAGAATTGGTTCCTTTGATGGAGAAGTCTTCACAGACCTTCTTCTGCTCTGCTGCTAAAGCAAAAGCAAGTTCAGTCCTTGCAAAGGCAGCGAAAGAGAAGGGACTCTTTCTTGAAGCCAAAAAACTCACCGCGAAAGAGCAGAAAACTGAAGCTGAACGGTGTATTGCTGCGTTTTTTAGAAAGTGCTCTAAGTCCGTAGATCCATCAGTGGTGGCTCTTCTTTCCGACGCGTACGCAGGTGACTTTCATGGACTGGAGAGTGAGCTAGAGAAGCTCGATCTTTATACGCTGGGTGAAGAGAAGGTCACTAAAAGACATCTCAATTCTCTTTGTGAGCTCGACCATGAGGAGTCGATCTTTGCTTTTTCAGATGCTATCTTAGGGAGGAAAAAAGCCCTCTGTTTTACTGTTGCTGGACAGCTTCTCGATCAAGGCATCTACTTTGTCACTTTGATACGGAGTTTGCGCCGTGCTTTTCAGACCGACTGTCAAATTGCATCTATTTTAAAAACATCTCCTAACCCAGAGCAGGAAGTGACAAGGCTGTTCCCTTATATGCGTGGACGCATTTTGAGCGGTCACATCAGCACGGCCAAGAAATGGGGAGAGGCTCGTCTCAGTCGCGCAATTGCCTTTTGTGATGAGATAGAATTTAAATATAAAGATAGCGGACAAAGTGAAAAAGACCTCCTTTTTGAACTTGTCGGTAAAATCCAAATGATTCGATGAACGGAACTTTATACCTCTTACCTAATCGACTTGGTCCCTCTAAATGGGAAGCTGTTTTTCCCCCTCTTTTGCATGATGTGGTGCAGCAGATAGATGGATTGATTGCAGAGAGCCCTAAAGTGGCGCGTGCCTACTTGAAAGAGTTTGCTGGAAAAGAGGACTGGAGGGAAACTCCCATCTGTGAGTTGTCAGAACACACGACATCGGCTGAGCTCAATGATCTTCTTTTGCCTCTTCGGAAAGGGGAGGTGTGGGGGTTGATTTCTGATGCGGGCTTGACTTGCCTTGCTGATCCAGGTGCTCAACTCGTAGCGAGAGCTCGCGAGAACAACATCGCCGTTCGCACTCTTCCTGGTCCCTCTTCAATCGTCATGGCTCTTCAGCTTTCTGGATTTTCACACCAACGCTTTTCTTTTGTTAGCTATCCACCCCGGAAGGAAGAGGATTTCCAGCGCTGGTTGAAAAAAATGGAACGACGGATTGACCAAGAACAAGAGACCATCCTTTTTATTGAGCCCCCCTATAAGACAGAGACGACGCTGAAGAAGCTGTTGTCCTCTCTCTCTTCGGACAGGAAGTTAGCGGTGGCGGTGGATCTAACGCTTCCTACAGAGGAGGTGTTTGTGAAAAAAGTCTCAAGATGGAAGAACGAACCCCTTCCTGAGCTCCATAAACGTCCAGCTATATTTTTATTAAACTAAGTGAGAGGCGACTTCGTCGTAAAGAAGGATTCCTCTTGGGGTGAGTTGGTAGTTCTGACTCGTCTCTTCAATCAGTCCAGACTCGATCATCTCCGCAAGACCTTCACGAAACTCTTTTTGGATAGGAGCTTTTTCCTTTGGCACGCCTTCTAAAAGACGCAAATGGATGAGAAACGCCTCTCTCTGATGTGCATCATCATCGAGTCTTTCAGAAAAGTCATAGGCAAGTTGACCGTGACTTAAAGATGCTTCGTACTTGCTTAGGTTGGCGGGGTTTCTGTAGCGGGCCTTTTCAGTGAAACTAAATGCGGAGGGACCGAGACCCAAAAAGGGGCGTCCAGTCCAGTACCCGCAGTTGTGTATTGATCTCCGACCCTCTCGACAGAATGCTGAGATCTCATACTGCTCAAAGCCGGCTGCCTTTAAATACTCACACATCCATGTAAACATTTCTCGCCGGACCTCTTCTTTTCCGACTAGGGGCTCCAATTCCGATCTCTTTTTGTAATAGACGGTTCCCGGTTCAAAAGTGAGATTGTAGATAGAGAGATGAGAGATGGGTAGTCCACAGGCGATTTGGACACTTTCTTGGACATCTTGGAGGGTTTGGTTGGGGACTTCGATCATTAAATCGATAGATAGATTGTCAAAACCCATAGAGTGGGCCCGTTCAATCGCGTCGATGATCGGCCTTTTTTCTGTCTGTCTTGAAAGGATCTCGAGAAGGGGGTTGGAGAAGCTTTGAACCCCGAGACTGAGTCGATTGATTCCAGAAGCTCTATAGGCCTCCAAGTCCGAGGAGTCTAGATTTTCAGGGTTGGCTTCGAGGGTGATCTCAGAGTCCTCATCGAGATAGGGTCGTGCCCAGGATAGGATTGTTTCAATACGCTCTGGCCCGAATAGGGCAGGGGTGCCGCCACCGAAATAGAGGGAGGGGATCTTTTTTCCCTCAAGCTGTGGTTCCACGAGGTCCCACTCTCTCTTTAGAGAGATTTCTAATCGTTCTTTTAGAGATTCTTGGTTTGGGAGGACAAAAAAGTGACAGTAGTCACATTTTTTTTCACAAAACGGAATATGAAAGTAGAGGGATAGAGGACTACCAGTCATTCGCCTCGGGGTCGATGATACCCCCACGTTTCCAGCGATTCTTGTCACTGAAATAAGACTCTTCTTCTACCTCTTCTTCCACGTGCTCATCGGTTGAGACTTTTGTACTTTCCGTTTCGGTATGTTGTGTCTTTTCTTCAGTGAAACCGGGGCCTTCAGACTCAATCTCCGTTTCAAAACCTGCAGAACTCTCTGCCATGTCGATATCGGGGATGGTCGGCATCTCTGAGTAGCCTGCTCGAGGCTGATTGCGCTTCGGAGCGACAAAATCTTCAGCATCACCACTCTCTTTGAGAAGCTGTAGGCGCTGCTTCTCCTCGGCGACTTTTTCGCGCACGGCTTCAATCTCATCTTTATGCTTTTGTAGATCGTTCTTTGGAACCAACCCCAACTTCAGCCAATGTTCAAGGTCATGCAGCTCTGCTTCGAGTTTTTTTAGTCTTTCACTTTTGATTGTTCTCATCTTTTCAAGCTATTTAGTATCAAATGTTTGGGGGTTTTCTACAAAACTTTTCCCAATTCATACCTAACTTGAAAACATTATGCAAGAAAAAAGTGCAAGATGAGTAAAACGAGGGAACAGAGCGACGCTTTTCACTAGTTAAGTTGAATTCTAGGCCGCCACTTCCAGACGGCGGCGATGAAAAGGAGCTCTAAGAGAAGGTAGCTAAAATAGTAATTCTCGCCTCCACTTCCAAAACCATAGGAGTGTAGCCCTACCCCCAAAAGGTAGTTGACACCGTACCAAGTGAAAGTGATCGATAGAAATCCAACTACGGCGCCGAGACTCAGTCCAAAGTGTTGGATCATTTTAAATCTGTAGAGGTGGATCAAAGCGACATAAAGGCTGATGGAGATGAAGGCCCAGGACTCTTTCGGGTCCCAGTCCCAGAAGCGACCCCAGCTTTCATTCGCCCATACGGCCCCAAGAAGGGTTCCGATGACGAGGAGAGTGGTTCCCGTATAGAGCGTGCCGAGGAGCATTTTTTCAGGCTTTTTTGGAGGGCGAAGTAAAAAGAGGTGACCCAAAAGCGCGGCAAGAAGAAAGGCTCCATAACTTGACACCACCATCAGGACGTGCACGGTGAGCCAAAACTGGGAGTTGAGCACCGGTTGAACTTGACTGAGCTGATCGGGAAAGCCTCCAAGCCACGAGGCGACCAAGAGAGTGAGGGTTCCCATCGGGCCCAAACAGAGGGTAAGGGCGGTGCGGTGCATTCCGTAAAGGACCATCGATATCAAAAGGGCGACAAAAGGGACAAAGAGGAGTGTCTCAAACATGTTCGAGACGGGTGGGCGTCCTAAAATATAGATGCGCGCGGCAAGTTGTAGAGTGACGAATGCCAGTAGAAGAAGCGTCATGATCAAAGCAACGGGGCGAAAGGGAGGCTTGAGAGCAAACAGAAGGTTTGCAAAAAGGGCCAAGAGCGAAGAGACAAGGAGTAAAAGGGACCAGGGTGTCTGAACGTAGAGCGTTTCGACCTTTAGCTGCGCAAAGGTCGGAAAATAGAGCGTATCAAATCGACTTTTCATGGCAGGCTGACCTGCCAGTGGCTTGTAGGCCTGCTCTAGGAGGGAAAAGAGAGGTTGCTGGGTCCCTTTTGCCTCGGCTAAATTCTGTATTTCATTTTTAACGGCTTGGAAGTTTTCTCTTTTCCAAGAAGAGAAGTTTCCCTCTCTTTCTAGCAAAGCCTGGAGAGGTAGCCAGTCCGCTTTCTCTGCTTTTAAAGGAACGGCTAGGAGGGTTTGCCCAAAGGGTTGGAAAGACTCGAAACGTCTCATTTTTGCAAAGAGATCTAGCGCTGCCTTTGCGGCTTGTGAGTTGGAAAAGGAGATGCGTTCACCGATTGAAAAAGGAGAGAATAGAGGAATAGAAGGGAGGGATAAGATCTCTAGTTGTTCACCCTTCTTTTTGACGTGGAGCTCTCTTGAAAGAGCATTCAAGCGCTGTTCAATTTTAAGGTCTTTTTGATAGGCAGCATCGAAGGTAGCCTGAATCAAAAGAGAGAGAAACAACTTTTGGAGTTTTGGTGAAGAGATTTGAGTTTGAAGTGTTCGATAAGAGAAGCGTTGCTGCTGTAGATTGAGTTGGAGAAGCTCTTTAAGGGATGGATTCGAAAGGGAAAAGAGGTCTTGGGTCTCAAAAGAACCGGAGCCATAAAAGAGGAGCTGAAAGAACTCTTCGTCTTCCATTTGAAAGTCCATCTCATCTCGGATATTCTTAAGAAGACTTTCCCAAGGGACAAAGCGCCCGTTTTCCAAAAAAACAGGGGAACTGGAAAGAAAGAGGGGAAGAAAGAGTAGAACAAGTAGAATCCGTTTCATTTTTTAGACATATTGACAGATTCTCTATTTGTCGTCACACTAAACTCCTATGTTATCAATCGTCATTCCTCTTGTTTTGCTGGCTCACCCACTTGAGATTAAACAACGGATTGCCGCGCTTGAGGAGCGTCTAATTACAACACAAGAGGACAAGGCTGTTCTTTCCCTTGAGCTGAGTCTTGCGTACCTCGAGGACCAAAAGCTCGATCAGGCCCTCACAACTTACTTGAAAAGCCTCCCATTAATTCCAATTTCTGAAGAATTCAAAGGCCGGAACTCAGAACATTACCCTGAACTGCTTGAAATTTACCTCAAGCCTGTTGAGTTTGTGGACCTCTCTAAAAAAAGCCGAGAACTCCTCTCTCTTACATCTCAGATTGAGGGCGACCCAGGAGTCGACTACCTTAAAGCTGCAAGTTATGCAAATTTGGGTGACTACGAGAGCTTTATGGAGTGCTTCATCCGGGCCTACCAGGGGGCCCCAGACTCTTTTCTGGCCGACAAAATTCAGGCGGTCCTTTACACGAAACTGTACGATCGAGAAATCAATCCTATTCATAAAGAGAGACTTAGAGAGAACGTCTACCTTTACGCAAAGCGCGCCTCACAAAAAATGAGCCGAGATCTGAGCCTGCAGAAAATGGTTTGTGATTTTGCCCCTCCTCATCAGGTTCAACAGGAGGTGGCTCTTGCGCTTGGAACGATCATGGAGAAGCAGCTAGAAGTTCCTAGGGGGGATATTCGGTACTGGGTCAAGAGGGCTGCTGAGACAGACCAAAAAAAACTCGCCATTCAGTTTCTAGATATTGCCCGCAACTGGTATAGTTACAGCCAATCCCTTGTATGGGCCGAAGAATATCTTGGAATACGCAAAGAAAGTGAAGGTTATGGAGAAGAAGCGACTAGGTGACTATGAACTGGTGAAAGAGATCGGGGCCGGATCGATGGGCCGCGTCTACTTTGCAGAACATGTCTTCATGAAAAAAGCCTTTGCTCTCAAGATTTTACCCCCTGAGCTTTCCAATAACCGTGCCTTTATGCAGCGCTTTGAAGAGGAGGTCGCTGCCATAGCCACGCTAGACCATCCTTCGATTGTGAAAATTCACAATGTCTCTTTTGCAGAAGGGCAGTATTTCCTCGTCATGGACTGCATCGTCGATCAGATGGGGGAGACAACGAACCTCACTCAATTCCTTCTTTCCCAAGGGAAAAACATCTCTGAAAAAGAGATCTTTTCTATCTTGAGACAAGTCGCTTCTGCGCTCGACTACGCTCACCAAAAGAAAGTGGCTGGGAAGCCTTTTGTTCATCGCTCTCTGAAACCGAATAACATTTTGATCGGAAAGCGTGATGAGTCTGGTTTGAAAGTTTACCTCTCTGACTTCGGACTCACCCGGATTATTGGTGCGGGAGCTGTTCTTTCTAGAACTTTCCAGGCTGTTGCTGAGTCGTTGCAGATTGCGACCGTCACCCAAGAGCTAAAGAACGGGTATGCAAAAGAGGGTTCCGATCTACCGAAGCTGACGCCACTCCATAACTCGTTTGTGCAAAATTATGCGTTTCTAGCTCCCGAGCAAAAGCGCTTAGAAGGTCCTGTCGAGGTCGATCACCGAGCTGATAGCTATGCCTTTGGAGTGCTAGCCTACTTCTTATTGTCGAGGAGCTATCCAGAGGGAGTTTTCTCTCTCCCTTCAGAACTCGGTCAAAACCTTCAATACTCTTGGGATCAGCTGGTGCTTCAAACACTACAGCAAGATCCTCAGAAACGCCCTGAGCAGCTGGTTTCATGCTTGGAGGCTGTACAAGAAGAACAAAGCGAGGCTCTTGAATCTTTGGTGAAAAAAGCTCAAGTTAAAGTGGAGAAAAAAGAGCTTGCTTCCGTGGGGGCTACTCAAAGTTCGGGAGAGTTACGCCCTGTCATTCACACTTCCGAAATTGACCGTCCTGAAGTCGATCTTGATCCCGCTGCTGCGTTCAATGTGGACTCGACTGTCAAAGTCTACAGCCCTGCTGAGAAAGAGGTGCAAAACATCCAGCCGATGATGAGCGAGATGGTTGTGATCGAGAAGACCACCTTTGCACGTGGAGCAGATGATGAAAATCGTGATGAAATGCCACGCCATATGGTCTCTCTGTCTAGCTTTGCCATTGATGTGCATCCCGTGACTAACGAACAGTTCACTCTTTTCCTCGAAGCGATGGGAGGAGAAAAAGACACCAATCACAATGACATCATCCGACTCAAAGAGTCTCGACTGAAGCGTTCTGCTGGAAAGATCAGCGTGGAGTCGGGTTATCAGAAGCACCCCGTTGTGGGAGTGACTTGGTATGGAGCGGTTGCTTATGCGCGTTGGGTCGGTAAGCGGCTTCCGACTGAAGCTGAATGGGAGTGTGCGGCAAAGGGAGGGGATGATGCAGCCCTTTATCCAACAGGTAATGAAATTGAAAAGTCGCAGTGTAATTTCTTCAGTTCGGATACCACTTCTGTGATGAGTTATCAGCCAAACTCCTACGGTCTTTACGATATGGCTGGAAATGTCTATGAATGGTGTCAAGATTGGTATGGATACAACTACTATGACACTTCTTTGCAAGAGCCAGAAAATCCAAAAGGTCCTGTTCAGGGAGTCTACCGTGTTTTAAGAGGGGGGTGCTGGAAGAGTCTAAAAGAAGACCTCCGCTGCTCTCGCCGTCACCGCAATAACCCTGGCACTCTGAATAGCACTTATGGGTTCCGTTGTGCTGCGGATGTTCAATAGATGAAGATTCTTGTTGTTTGCTTAGGCAATATCTGCCGCTCACCCGCTGCTGAGGTCATTTTACGAGAAAAGGCCAAGGGAGTAGACCTGGAAGCTCATATTGAAAGTTGTGGGATTGGAGACTGGCATGTGGGCCAGAGAGCTCACCATCGGATGATTGAGGCTGCAGGGCGTCGAGGTCTACAGCTAGACGGCCGTGCCAAGCAATTCAAGACAAGCTACTTCGAAGAATTTGACCTCATTCTTGCAGCAGATCAATCCGTCTTTGACCATCTTATTTCTCAAGCTCCTGATAAGAAAGCGAAAGAAAAAGTACGCCTGTACACCCACTTTTCTTCATCCCATCAGGGAAAAGATGTTCCGGATCCCTATTTTGGCGGTGAGGAGATGTTTGACGAAGTGCTCGATATGCTTGACGAGGTTTTAGGGGAACTTGCCCTGCTTCTGAAACAGCAAAATTAGCGCATTTTTTTGCAATAAAATAGACTTAAAAAATGCGTGAAAATTTCTTTCTTTTTTCCACTGAATTGGTTGCTGTATGTGCTGAAATATGCTATTATTTACAGTGAAATAACCCCAATTTTTGGGGTTGATTAGGACCTCAGATATGACAGATAAATTCCCTCGATTTGGTCGCCGAAAGCACTCCCGGTTTTATGATGGAACGGAGACCACTTCGCGCTCATTGAAGGAGATCCTACCTAAATTGATTCACCGCATTGACCAAAACGCGTCTAACCGATCTAGCGATGTTCTTCAGAGTTGGGGCGATGTGGTGGGACATCCTCTATCAACCATGTCAAAGGCTCGCTCTTTCGTTGATGGGGTGCTCACGGTTCATGTGGCAAATTCCACACTGTTAAGTTTGTTAAAACAACACGAAAAAATGAAAATTTTGGAATCGCTTAGAAAGCGTTTTCCAGGAGTGACGATTAAAACGATCACCTTTCGCATCGGATAAATAGGAGTCTCAACACAATGCCTCAACCCACTTCGACCTCTAAGGAAGATTCTGCCAACTCCACCAAGGAGTACACCGCAAGTTCGATTACTGTTCTAGAAGGGCTTCAAGCTGTTCGAGAAAGACCAGGAATGTACGTTGGTGATACCTCCTCAAACGGACTGCATCAGCTCGTTTACGAGGTGGTCGATAACTGCATTGACGAGGCGATGGCCGGATACTGCTCGAAAATTCTCGTGACCATCCACCCAGATGGGTCGATCACTATTGCAGATGATGGCCGCGGAATTCCTATCGAGATCCATGAGACCCAGTCCAAGAAGCAGGGAAGAGAGGTCACTGCTTTAGAAGTCGTGATGACGATTCTTCACGCTGGAGGAAAGTTTGATAAAGACACCTATAAGGTCTCTGGGGGACTCCATGGAGTTGGAGTGTCTTGTGTCAATGCGCTTTCTAGTAAATTTGTCGTCACCGTTCACAAGCATGGGAAGATCCACCAAATGGAATTCTCAAAAGGGATCCCTCAAACACCTTTGAGTGTGATCGGAGATACCGATAGAAAGGGAACGGAGATCACCTTTTGGCCGGATGAAGAGATCATGACTGTGACAACATTCGATCACGGCATTTTGGCTAAACGTCTCCGCGAGCTCGCGTTCTTGAATAAAGGGATCAACATCGAATTCTCTGATAAAAGAGATGAGGACTATCAAGATCAAAATTTCTGCTACGAGGGAGGGCTCTCCTCTTTCGTGGAGTATTTGAATGAAAACAAATCTGCCATTTTCCCACAGCCTATCGCCTTTCATGGAGTCCATGAAGGTCACGATGGGCCTATTGAGATTGACGTGGCGATGCAATGGAACGAGGGATATCAAGAGACTGTTTTCTCTTATGTAAACAACATCTCAACACGCCAGGGTGGAACACACTTGACGGGTTTCTCGACTGCGTTGACTCGTGTTCTGAACAGTTATATTAAGAGCAATAATCTTCTCCGCTCAGATAAGATTTCAATTAGCGGTGAAGACATGCGTGAAGGACTCACAGCGATCATTTCTGTTCGAGTCCCTAACCCACAATTTGAAGGACAAACTAAACAACGTCTTGGAAATAGCGATGTCGGTTCTGCTGTTCAGCAGATTACTGGAGAAGAGCTCAACACCTATCTCGGTGAAAATCCACAAATAGCGAAGTCGATAGCTGAAAAAGCGATCATTGCCGCACAGGCGAGAGAAGCAGCCCGAAAAGCACGAGAACTGACTCTGCGTAAATCTGCCCTCGACTCGGCGCGCCTTCCAGGGAAACTGACCGACTGCCAAGAGCGTAACCCAGAACTTTGCGAAATCTATATTGTCGAGGGAGATTCTGCGGGAGGCTCGGCAAAATCGGGCCGCGATCGCCGTTTTCAGGCGATTCTTCCGATTCGCGGTAAGATTATCAATGTTGAGAAAGCACGTCTTGAGAAGGTTTTACAAAACAACGAAGTGGGAACGATGGTTTCTGCGCTGGGCTGCGGAATTGGCTCCTCTGGATTCAACCTGGAGAAGCTCCGCTACCATAAAGTCATCATCATGACAGATGCGGACGTCGACGGATCTCACATCCGTACACTTCTACTGACGTTCTTTTATCGCCATATGCCGACTCTTGTTGAAAATGGCCATGTATTCATCGCTCAACCTCCACTGTATCGAGTGACTCGAAAGAAGAAAGGCCGCTATATCCACTCAGAGAGAGAGATGGACACCTATCTACTCGAGCTAGGAGCGAGCGATATCAGAGTCAAGATGCTCGGGACAGGTAAAGAGCTTTCCGCTGAAGAGACCTCTAAGTTTCTTCAAACCATTCTCGATGTAGAAAACTTCATCACACGAGTGGAGAAAAAGGGAGTTCCTTTTAAAGAGTTTCTCGCTGCACGTAACGAAGAGGGAGACCTTCCTCGTTATCTGGTGGCTCTCGAAAACAGCCTTGAGTTCGTCTACAGTGCAGATGAAATTGCAGCACTTAGAGAAAAGCACGAGGCTGAGCAAAAGGCGGAACATGAAGAGACCCTTGAGGGAATGCCGGAAAATGAAATCACGCCTGAGATGATGGCATTTAAGCCAAAGCCTCTGCATGTGATTGAACTCTATGAAGAAGAGCTCATGAACCACCTGCGTTCTTACCTGAATGAGTTAGGACTTGGAATGAGACACTATACTCAGGTGGATGGTCCCATCATGGAGGTGACCGAAGAAGACGAAAAATATGAATTTGGAAGCATGAAGGCGTTAATCGATTTTGTCCGCTCAAATGGTCGAAAAGGGATTGAGATTCAACGCTACAAAGGTCTCGGAGAGATGAATGCCGATCAGCTTTGGGAGACGACCATGGATCCCAAAGAGAGGACGTTGATCCAAGTCACCTTGCCCGACACCGTTGCTGCTGACCACATGTTTACCATGCTGATGGGGGATGAAGTCCCACCACGTAGAGCCTTTATTGAACAAAACGCCCTTTCTGTGAAAGACGTCGACATCTAAATTATCAGGAGTGAATTGAATATGTCATATACCACTGGCGAAGTGATCTTACCGAGAAACGTCGAAGAAGAGATGAAGGAGAGCTATCTCCGTTACTCGATGTCCGTTATCATTTCTAGGGCCCTGCCTGATGTGCGCGACGGTCTAAAACCCTCACAAAGGCGTATCCTTTACGCCATGAAGCAACTCAACCTCGGTCCGAAGTCGAAACACAGGAAATGTGCGAAGATTTCAGGGGATACCTCAGGGGATTACCACCCCCACGGTGAGCAGGTCATCTATCCGACCCTGGTGCGGATGGCGCAGGACTGGGTGATGCGGTATCCTCTAGTTAATGGGCAGGGGAACTTTGGATCCATTGACGGTGACCCGCCCGCTGCGATGCGTTACACTGAGGCGAGGTTGACTTCTCAATCACTCCAGCTGATGGAAGACCTTGAGAAAGACACTGTCGACATGATTCCTAACTACGATGAGACAAAAGAAGAACCGGTGGTCTTTCCATCGAAATTCCCGAATCTTCTTTGTAATGGTTCATCGGGGATTGCAGTCGGGATGGCGACAAATATCCCTCCGCACAATCTTGGCGAGCTGATTAAAGCGACCACACTCGTTCTGGACAACCCCGAAACGACGGTGGAAGATATTCTCCAAGTAATGCCTGGTCCTGACTTTCCGACAGGAGGCTTGATCTGCGGTTACCGAGGTGTTAGAGAAGCGTTCCACACAGGGCGCGGGCGTGTCATTATCCGAGCGCGTCTTCATGTAGAAGAGGCCAAGGACTCTTCTGATAGGAATCGGATCATCGTTGAAGAGATCCCTTACAATGTCAACAAATCCCGCTTGATTGAAAGTATCGCTGAGTTGATCAACAACAAACAGATTACTGGAATTTCTGACCTCCGTGACGACTCTGACAAAGATGGTCTTCGTCTCGTTATAGAGCTGAAAAAGGGCGAGATGCCCGACGTCATCATCAATCAGCTTTACAAATTTAGTGATCTGCAGGTGACCTTTGGTTGCAACACTCTCGCTCTCGACAAGGGTCTCCCGAGATTGATGAATGTCAAGGCGATGATTAGCGCCTGGGTGGACCACCGTATTGAAGTGATCCGACGACGCACCAGATATGAGCTCAATAAAGCAGAAGCACGAGCTCATATCCTTGAAGGCTATCTCAAAGCGATCGACAATCTTGACGAAGTGGTAAGAATCATCCGTGCGAGCGCCAACCGTGACGAGGCGAAAGTCGAATTGATTGCACGCTTCCAGTTTACAGATAAGCAAGCCAATGCAATTCTTGATCTAAGACTTTACCAGTTGACGGGTCTAGAGCATGAGAAGATCCAAGACGAGTATGACGCGCTCCTCAAACGCATTGAGTACTTGAGAGCCGTTCTTGCTAGCGAGCAGATGGTTCGAGATATCATTAAAGAAGAGTTAGAAGACATTTCAAAAGTCGCCTCGCCAAGAAGAACTGAAATCGTTCCGATGGAAGGAGAGGTCGATATTGAAGATCTCATTCCGAATGATGAAATGGTCATTACGATTTCCAATGATGACTATATCAAGAGAATGCCTGTGGAGACCTTCCGTGAGCAAAAACGGGGAGGTCAAGGGGTGACTGGAATGAAGTTCAAAAAAGATGAAGACTGCATTAAGTCCATCTATGTGGCTCATGCCCACGATCACCTTCTTGTCTTTACTTCACTTGGACGTTGCTACTGGTTGAAAACCTGGGCCATTCCAGAGGCGGGACGCCAATCGAAAGGTAAACCATTGGTGAATCTCCTTGAGGATATCAAGCCTCAAGAAAAAATTGCTGCGATCCTACCAGTCAAAGACTTTGACTCAGATTCGGCGATCGTGATGGCAACCACGAATGGAGTCGTGAAGAAAACGCTTCTCAAAGAATTTTCTAAACCCAGAAGAACCGGAATTTGGGCGATCTCTATTGACGAGGGAGACCAACTACTTGCTGCACGTTTAGCAGAGAAAAGCGAACAAGTGATGCTCTTCACAGCCGCTGGTATGGCAGTCCGCTTCGATGAGGACCGTGTCCGTGCAATGGGGCGGACGGCTCGAGGTGTCAAGGGTGTGAAACTTAGAGACACGGATGACCGTGTTGTCGCTTGTGAGGTGGTGAAAGGGGATGAAAGTGTCCTTATTGTTTGCGAAAAAGGGTTTGGTAAACGCTCAAATGTGGAAGAGTTTAGACATGCAAACCGAGGAGGAGTCGGAGTACGCTCTATCGTGACCTCAGAACGAAATGGGTTAGTGGTATCGGCACTTTGCGTGACCGATGATGATAGTGTGCTCATTATGTCTTCTTCGGGACAGACGATCCGTATCCCTATGGATGATGTCCGCGTGATGGGAAGAAACACACAGGGTGTGAAACTCGCGAATATGCGTGATGAAGATACCGTAGTGGCTGTACAGCTCATTCAAGGTTCAGATGAGGAAGAAGCAGAAGAGAACTCATCTGTGCCGAAGGTGGAATCAGTTGCTACTGAATCGCCAGCTCAGGAGAAACCGATCAATGGTGAGCAATAAAGGGACTTTTATTACCCTCGAAGGGGGAGAGGGGTCTGGTAAAACGACCCTCATCGAATCACTTGAGGCCCAGCTTCACGAAACGGGCCGAGAAGTGGTTACAACGTTCGAACCTGGCGCAACTCTTCTTGGCCAGGAAATCCGACAACTTCTTTTAGCACACCGCGATGAGGATGTCATTGATCCCTTCGCAGAGCTCCTCCTCTTCTTATCTGATCGGGCGCAACACCTTGCAACCACCATTCGGCCTGCTTTAGAGAGGGGAGGCATTGTTCTTTGTGACCGATTCAATGACTCTACCATCGCCTACCAAGGCTTTGCGAGAGGATTGGATATTTCGAAGGTGATTGAGTTTTGTAATCAAACGGTCCATGAGATCCAGCCCGATTTGACTCTCTATCTCGATATTGATCCCGAAGTGGGACTCAAACGAGCACAGCAGGTGCTCAAAGAGGAGAAAGGAGATGAAGACAAGGACCGGATTGAGTCAGAGGCATTCACCTTCCATACGCGCCTCCGCCAAGGCTTCCACTGGCTCGCAGAACAGCATCCTGATCGGATTGTTGTGATTGACGCGACCTTGCCTAAGGAAGAGGTTCTCCAGCAAGCAAGTGAAGCACTCCAAAATCGCCTCAGTATTGAGACTCCTTCGTGATGTTTGATACCCTCTCTGATGAGCCTAGCCTTCAAAGCTACCTTTCTAAGGTCCTTCTAGAGGAGAAGGCGTTTGGTTCATGGGTATTTTTTGGTTCCCATCTTCCTCTTGTGAGAGAGGTGGCTGAAGAGTTTGCAGCGAGGGCGGTAGGAGTAGAGCCCAAGACAAAGATCCACGCAGATATCCACCATTTTCTGGTGCAAGGTAAGATTGCGTTTCATACTGTCGATTCCATTCGCTTGCTGCAAGAGCAGGCGTACCTTGAACCTCTTGAGGCAGGTGCGAAAGCTCTGTTGGTCCATCACGCAGAAAGAATGCTTCCAACAGCCTCTAATGCGTTACTGAAGATTTTTGAAGAGCCACCTAGTCGAACCCTGATTCTTCTACTCACTTCTCATCCCTCTGATCTCTTACCGACCATCAAATCGCGCTGCCGCCGTGTCGCATTTTCAACGGAGTCCGCTGTCGCTGAGGAGCGTCTGCTTCCTGCACGTTTTTCGAAGCTTCTTTCTCACTTTACGAAAGTTTCGTATCAGGAGAAAAAAGCACTCTATAAGGAGCTCGAAGAGGTCATATCAAAGGAGCAGGACAAACACTTAAGTGAAAAAAAAGAAGCACTCTTGGCAGATCAATATCAAGAAGTTCCTCGACTCATGCGTGAGAAGCTTGAAAAAGAGATCGAAGGAGAGGTTCAGCTTCTTTCTCAGAAACAATTGCGGCGTGCATTTCAGGAAATCCTCTTTTGGTTTCGTGATCTTTCTCTCTTACAGGCGAGTGCCGGAGAGGGGAAGCTCTTCTATCATGAACAGAAGGAGGATCTCCTGCGGATTGCCCAGTTGAATCCACCCATTCCACTAGAAAAAATTTCAAAAAAATTAACCAAAGCAGAACTCATGGTTTTGAGAGGCCTTCCACTCTCTCATGTCCTTGAGTCTTCACTTGGTGAGCTCTTTTAGTTTGAGGGAACAGCTTCCTGATCGGCTGTCGCTGTGATTTGAGGGATGGCTTCGATTTCTTCTTCAGAGGAAACGACAAGCTTGCCTTTCCACTTCTCTTGGCTAAATCGCCATGCGTACAGACAGCAAATCACAAAGTAGTAGAGTGAAGAGAATCCCCAAGAGTAGCTAATGGGAATCCCAAAATATCGAACAAAGATTCCCGTAGGGATGATGGCAAAAATCCAGACGGAGATACTGCCGACCCACATCACGTATCTGGTGTCACCGACAGAGGTGAGGAGGCCAATAAAAACCCATCGTATTGAGTCGACAAAAGTGGCAAGCCAGACCCAGGTACAGCTGAGGAGGACAAGGTCGATGACCTGCTCTCTCGCTTCAAGAGCGTCGTGCTGAGAGAGGAAAAGGGCTGTGAAAGGTTCTGGGTAAAGGATAAAGAAACCCCCATAAAGGGCACAGAGGAGACAGTTGAGGGAAATCGCAGAAAACATGGTTCGGTTGAGTTGAGACCACTGTCTTGCCCCAATGGCATTTGCCGCAATGCTTGAAACAGCGCGTCCGATTCCCTGCGAGATAAAAGAGAAGAACATCTGCATGGTTTGGGTGATTCCAATCACTGTGATTGCCACGACACCAAGAGGAGTGATGAACCACATAAAGCAAGTCCACCCAGCGACGTTGATGAGTCGATCAAGAGCGGTGGGGTAGCCGATGCTTAAAGTTCGCTTGAGCAGCGAAGGATCAAGATGGTAGTCAAGCGTGCCATACTTCTCCACATTTTTTCTGCGGAGGAAGACAGCGGCTAGCATCACACACTGTAGTGCTTGGCCGACCACCGTTGCGATGGCCGCTCCCTTCACCCCCATAGGATCAATCCATCCACTGACTCCAAAGATGAGAAGAGCGTTGAGGCAAGCATTCAGGATGTTTCCAGCAAAAGTAGAGACCATGACATAAGTGGTCTTTCCTCGGCCAACAAAGAAACAGGAGAGGGTGGCTGCGAGAGGAGTTAAAAATCCGAATAGCATCATCCAGTGGTAGTAACTGATCGCGAGGTGCTTGACGGGATGGCTGTTGAAAAGAAGCGCTTCACCAGCATACGTGAGCAACAAAAAGAGAAGAGCCAATCCACCCGTTAGCCAAAGCATCTGCCAAACAGCAGATCCCACCTTTCGTGCTTGGCCTGAGCCGTTAAACTGTCCCACAAAGACTTGAGCGACTGAGACCAGGGTCACCGAGGAGATCTGCATGGTCCAAACAGGCATATTTGCAGATACTGCTGCCGCTAGCGCTTCACTGGAGTAGTGCGCGAGGAAAAGGCGGTCCACGATCAACATGAGTCCACCAGAGATCAGAGAGAGGATCAGGGGTAGAGAGATCGTAAAGAGCTCCAAAATTCCACCAGGGGTGAATCGCGTGAGCTGCTTGGAGTGAGTTGTTTCAGAATTTCTATACATACGTTCGTGCAATTATATCACAAATTTACCCACTTGTAAACGATGTAAATATTTTTTTGAAGAAGAGAGGTGAGATTCGTTTTTAACGATGTTAGGCTAGCTGAGCTTGCTCGCGATCTCAACAAGAGGGAGAACCGCTTCTTTCAGTTGTTTTGTCTTCTTTTCATCCTTTAAAGCACCACTTTCGTCGAAAGCTTCGAAGGCTTGCCGGACTGTCACTTGCTGAGGAAGGACGAGGACACCGATGTTTCCAAGGATTGACCGTAGGGAAACCAGTCCTCTTAGTCCTCCTAAAGCACCGGGGGAGGCACTTAAGAGAAGGGCCAACTTCTTTTGAAAAGGTAATGTGCCTGGTTCATCTCGCTCAGGTCTAGAGACCCAGTCGATCAAATTTTTAAAGGGTCCCGAAATCGCTGAGTTGTATTCAGGAGAAGCGAAAATAAAGCCGTCTCCTTCTGTGAAGATCTTTTTTAGCTTGAGGGCATTTTCAGGTAGACCTTGGCTCTCCTCAAGATCTCCATCGTACAGGGGAAGGGGGTAGTCTGCCATGTCGATGAAGGTCACTTTGGCTCCAGCTTCTTCAGCCAGCTGAGCTGCACTCTTAACCAGCTTTTTATTGTAAGAGTCTTTGCGGATCGATCCTGCAAGGGCGATGAGATGGACTGTCATAATTGCTGTGGCCTCCAACGTTTATAGACTGCAATACAGCTTAGAAGAATTGCAGATAATATTAAAGAGAAGAGACCTGCTAGCCCGTATAAACCAAAGGTTCCGGTATAACCAAAGGCGCGTGTAATGGGATCGCCTACTAAAGAAGAGAAGAACTGCCCAATGAAAAGGCAGCTAGTCAGTCCACCTACCATCCTTCCCCGAATTTTAGGTGGAGCGATCTCTGTCACCCAGACGGTGCTATTGGGGATGACGAGTCCAAATCCGAGTCCAATCAGACAGACAGCAAGAAGCATAAAAGGGATCGTTTCTACCTGAGCAAAGAGAGACATGCCGACTCCGATCAATAAGAACGTAAAAAAGTAGAGTAGGGGTTTGGAAAAGACACGATGGAGGTATTGATACACGGAGGAGGAGAAGGCGACAGAAAGAACACTTGCTGAGAGAAAAAAACCTGTTTCAAAAGGTTCAAAGTGGAGTCGATTTCCAAAGTAGAAGGGGAGTTTTGTGGGAAGAAAGTAGTAGATGATCATAGCGATCATGGCAACGACAAGGATCATTCCATAGTGAGCTAGAGGATAGTGTTCAGATGGAGGTGGGCCCTCGACTTTATGGCACTCAGGCTCTTCAATCCAAAAGTAGGCAAAAGGAAGGAGGATCCAGGAAAGAAAATAGATGCCAAAGGGAAGTCTCCAGTTGATCGTCGCGAGGATGCCTCCTAGAGAAAGGAAGAGAAACCCTCCTAAAGCAATGAAAGTTGCTTGCCAACCGAGAAACTTTTCACGCTCTTCTCCTTCAAACAAATCAGCAATTAAAGAGGTGACTGAGGTCATGACCCCTGCAATGGCTGTGCCTAAAAAGACTCGACTGACAATGAGGGGATAGACGTCATTCACGTACAATCCAGCCGTGCCCGATAACCCATAGAGGAAGAGAGAAATCAATAAAACGGGGCGGCGCCCGAATTTGTCGGACAGAGCTCCTGCAAGAGGAGAAACGAGGGCAATGAAAAAGGAGGTGATCGTGAGGACAAGGGTGACTGCAAAAGTGATGTCGACGTCAGCCTGAAAACCCTGCTGAATCTTTGGAAGAGAGGGTGCGATAATCGTTGCAGCGAGGATGGTCATTGTGCTGCAAGCGAGGAGAAGAGACTTCATTACGAGAGGTGGACATCTAGTCAAGTTGAACTCGAACGGCTAAGACATCACAGCTCGCCCCCCTAAGAACCCCATCAGCTGTCGAACCTAGAAACAGGGAGCCAATCCCGCGGCGGCTGTGGTTTCCTAGGATGATAAGATCTGCCTCAATTTCTCTCGAGACTTCGATCACCTGCTCCTTTGCTTTTCCAACGGGGTAGTGGATCTGCTTCTCGTCGACACCGAGGCTTTCTGCTAACGGACGGACTTTCTCTAAAGCTCCTTCAATGAGCTCTTCTTGGAGTTCAGTGACGTTGAAGGGATAGGGAGGGGGTCCATAGTTGTAAAACTGCTCTACGACGTGAATGATATGGAGCTCAGCATCGTAGTATTCTTTCAGTTCTCTCGCTCTCTGAATGACGGCGTTGTCATCATGCTCTATCAAATCTAGAGCTAATAAAATGCGCTTGTACATGCCTGCAGGATAGCAGCATCTAAGAATTTATGTCAGCGAAGGGAGTGATTTTATTTAGCCTAGGAGCTCTTCAGCGAGGCGGATGCCGTTTTGGGTGAGAGCCACCTGGTTCGGAGAGCGCTTACGTATGAAGTTGGCTCCGGCGAGAGTGTTGAGCACGTTTTTGATGGCTTTGGGGCCAAGACCCACGGCGTCAGCCACTTTGCTCACCTCAATAAACTCTTCAAAGTCTCCAAGATCTTCAGCTTGGTCGTAGAGTTCAACAACGAAACGTTCTTCTTTTGTTTTGGCTGCCATCATAAAATCGTTACGCTCTTGGTTTTAAGAATGAGCCCTTAGGGCTATCTTCGACTTCGAAGCCATGCTCTTCGATAAAAGCGCGGAGCTCGTCGGCTTTTGCCCACTCCTTGGATTTTCTTGCTTCGAGTCTTTTTTCATGAGCTTCTTGAATCTCCTGGGGAATGGAGATATGAGATTCGAAGGTCATGACGTTCAGGACCTCGTTCCACTCTTTCAGGAGAGCTAAGAGAGCTTCTTTACCCTTCTCTCCGACTTGCTCGTTGTCAATGAGGGCATTCCCTTCTCGGATGAGCTCAAAAAGTGCAGCGAGTGCTTCGGAGATATTGAGATCATCCCCAAGGGCTTTCAAAAACTCTTCTCTCCGCTTCTCAATGAGGGGCTGGATCTCCTCTGAGTCCTGTCCTTCGGCTTTCTGCAATCGGCTAATGAAGTTGTCAATCCGTTCGATCGAGCTTTTGGCTGCATCGAGACCGTCGAACGTAAAGTTGAGTTGAGTCTTGTAGTGCGTTTGCATCAACATATAACGCACCACCGTTCCACTATAGCCTTTTTTAAGAAGGTCTCGGAAGGAGTAAAAGTTCCCTAAACTTTTCGACATCTTGCGGTTTTCGACCAGTAGATGCTCCGAGTGAAGCCAGTGGTTACAAAAGCGCTCTTCACTGAGGGTTTCAGATTGGGCGATTTCGTTTTCATGGTGGGGGAACATGTTGTCGACACCGCCGCAGTGGATGTCTAAGGTTTTACCTAGAATCTGCATCGCCATCGTCGAGCATTCGAGATGCCACCCAGGGCGGCCTTTTCCAAAGGGGCTCTCCCAAAAAATCTTCCCGTCGCGTTCAGGATCATACGACTTCCAGAGAACGAAGTCAGCCACGTGATCTTTGTCGTATTCGTCACATGCAACGCGTGCAGAAGCACCCTCTTTAAGCTCGTCGAGCTTGAGGTGAGACAGACAACCATAAGAGGGGAATTCTTTGATGTTGAAATAGACACTTCCATCTTGCCCTTTGTAGGCTGCTCCCTTTTTCAAAAGCGACTCGATAAAGTGAATCATTGGTTCGATGTAATTGGTCGCTTTAGGGTAATACTCTGCACGCTCAATTCCTAAATTATCCACATCCTCAAAGAAGGCGTCAGTGAATGTTTTGGTAAAGTCATTCAAAGGGATGTCGAGTTTAGTGGCTCCTCGGATTGTCTTATCGTCCACATCAGTGATGTTCATCACTTGGATCACATCATAACCAAACAATTTGATGGTTCTTCTAAGCAGGTCTTCAAAGACGTAGGTGCGGAAATTCCCAATATGGGCAAAGTCATAGACGGTCGGACCACAGGTGTACATCTTCACTTTGCCAGGCGTGAGAGGTTTGAGTTTCTCTTTTTTCCGTGTCAGAGTGTTGAAGAGGAATAGAGGGCGTGCTGTCATGAATTACCTTCGTGAGGTTCAACGGGGTCGATATGAGTTTCAGGCTTCATCCAAGGGAAAAGGAGGATGTCTCGGATGGTGTGAGAGTTGGTGAGGATCATCACCATACGGTCGATACCGATTCCAATGCCAGCTGTGGGAGGCATCCCTTGGCAGATCGATTCAATAAATTCTTCATCGAGAGGGCTTGCCTCCGGGTCTCCACTTTCTCGGCGTTCGGCTTGTTTTTCTAAAAGCTCTCTTTGGAACGCAGGATCGTTGAGCTCGCTATACGCGTTGCAAATTTCGTTTCCTAGCACGAAGCTTTCAAATCGTTCGACCAGACCTTCAGCACGCTCTTTTTCTTCCCTGTGTGGCTTGCAAAGAGGAGTGGTCTCGATCGGGTGGTCGATGATGTGGTGCGGTTGGATGAGGTGGGGTTCCGCAAAGACCTCGAAATAAGCAGCAATGCAAAGGCCGCGGTTCATGAGTGGGAGTTTTTCATCGGCCACATGTCCACTTTCATGCAGCTCTTTTTTCATCTCCTCTGTAGAGAGGGTGTCGATGTCAATATTGGCAAATTTTTTGACCGCCTCTTTCATCGTGAGGCGTGGCCAAGGCGCTTTTAGATCGAGGGTGAGCTCTTCTCCATTTCCCAATGTGGCAGGAATTTTCGAAGTGCCGTGCAATGAGATCGCCAGGGTTTCAAAGAGAGTTTCAACGAGGACCATCATGTCTTTATAGTCCCAGTAGGCGGAGTAGGCCTCAAGAAGCGTAAACTCTGGGTTGTGATTGCGGTCGATCCCTTCATTGCGGAAAACACGTCCGATTTCAAAGACCTTGTCCATTCCGCCGACAATCAATTTTTTCAGAGGGATCTCTAAAGAGATGCGGAGAAACATCTCTTGGTTTAGCGCATGTAATTTTGTTTCAAATGGTTTTGCCTCTGCACCACCATAGATGCTCTGTAGAACGGGAGTTTCGACCTCAGCAAATCCTTTTTCATACAGAAACGCGCGCGTTTCATGAAGAATTTTACTGCGTGTGGCAAACGTCTGATGAGTCTCTGGATTGGAGATGAGGTCGAGCCAACGCTTACGGTAGCGGGTCTCTTTGTCGTGGAGTCCTCCGTGTTTGTCAGCAAGGGGAAGGAGGGTTTTACAGAGAAGGGTGATCTCTTTAACGAATATGGTGAGTTCCCCCTTGTTCGTCCTAAAGAGGTGGCCTTCAACACCGATGATATCTCCGAGATCGAGCTTCTTTTCTAGCCATTTCCAGGCCGTCATATCTGCTGGTTTCTCTTTCAGACCGGAGACTTGAGTGAGGTCTCGATTGAACATGACTTGGATGCGCTCATTGTTGTCTTGGATCTGGGCAAATGCATTCTTTCCCATGGACCGGAAAAGAAGGAGGCGGCCAGCCGTTTTGGCGGGGGCACTCTTTCCTTCAGAGGCATCTTCACTATTGCCGGGCTCTTGGCCTTCCCAGGAGCGGATGAGGTCGTGAATTTCTTGATCCTTTTCAAAGGATGCTGGGTAGGGGTCGATGCCACCCTTTTTGATCTCTTCTAGTTTGTGAGAGCGGTTTTGGAATTCTTCGTGAGAATGGTATTCAGGCTTGTGCGTCGTGTTGACGTCTTTTTTGTCTGTGGTCATCATGGAAGGCTATTGTTCTATCAGGCGTTCTAGGGCTTGTTCTTCCCTTTTCTCCTCACTGCGCACGATTTCAAGGCGGTAGTAAGCATAGAAGGTGCTGGCAATCATGAGAATGAGGTAGAGGAGGTACTGGTAGTAGACCCAACGTCCTGAGGGACTCGATTCTTTGATCGCTTTAAACATACTACTAATTCTTCTATTAAACCCGATTTTTGTAAAGTAAAATCAGTTCGTTTGCCTTTGACGGAGAATCACATAGATACTCGCGCTGGCAATCGCTGAGAAGAAGCACCAGACAGAGACAAATGCCACCGTATAGAGGTATTCTGAGAGGGCAAAGGTGGCCGCGATCAGCAGTCCAAAGATCCAAGCTCTCTTCATGGAGGAGACGAGCGAGGGGGCGAGGACGGCATAGAGGTAAAGGAGTTTAAAGATATCACAGAGGAGCTGGGGGAGTGTTTTGAAGAGCTCATAGTGCAAGCTATGCCCCTTGATGGCGAGGTCGATGAGGCCTCCCGTATAGAAGAGGTATCCCAGGCTGGCTCCTCCGAAAATCATTCCAGCGATGAGAGTCGTAGCTAAAATTTTAGTTCGAAACTGGACTTTTTCGACCGCGAGAAAGGAGAGAGGAATCCAGAGTGGCCAAAAAAGATAGGCAAAAAAGAGAAAAACATGGGTTGAAGCCGTTAGAAGAGGCGTTTGCAGGAGGGTGGCCAGGCTGATCGTTGTCTCACTTCCTGGAATTGTCATCCAAACAACGCCTTCAGCAGCTTGCTGCACAGCAAAAAAGAGGGGAATGGAGGCAAGAAGCCCTTCTTTAGGATTCTTTGTCTCTTTCAGGCAGGCATAGCCGAGGGTGCCGAGAAGAACGGCGGCTGTAAAACTGGCGCTAGGGGAGAAACACATAATGAAAATACCTTTTCTGGATAGTTCATAAACACTTGTGAAAATATCCATGTTAGTTAAAAATTTTCTCAATCTCACTAAAATCTTTTTCAGAAAGTGAGTGGTAAGTCTCTAAGGCTCCGAGATTTTGTTCTAATTGTTCCATTTTTGTCGCACCGATGAGGACCGTGCTGACAAGAGGGTTCTTCAAGCACCAGGCGATGGCGAGTGAAGCAGGATTTTTTCCGAGGGATTGAGCCAGTTCTAAAAATTTGGATGTTTTGGCTTTGCGGTCTTCAAAATCTTCAGGGGTGAACTCGCTCGCAAAATCGAGTCGGCTTCCTTTAGGGATTCCATTTTGATATTTCCCGGTCAAGACACCACTCGCAAGGGGGCTCCAGACGGTCGTCCCAATCCCATATTTCTCTAGAGTAGAGCGGAAGTTTTTTTCTAAATTCTCTCTGTGGAAGAGGTTGTACTCGGGCTGCTCAACCACAGGACCATGCAGGCCATGGCTTTCGGCAAATTTTGCAGCAGCTTCGATATCTTTCGGGTTCCACTCCGACGTTCCCCAGTAGAGAAAGTGTCCTTGGCGGATGAGAGTATCCATCGCATACACGGTCTCCTCAACGGAGGTGTCGTCGTCTTTGCGGTGACAAAGGAGCAGGTCGACATAATCCATTCCGAGCCTTCTTAAGGAGTTTTTAGACCCTTCGACGAGCCTTTTGAAACTGTGGCCCGTGTCATTGGGACCGCTGCCTCCCCAGAAGATCTTTGTGATGACGACAAGACTTTCCCTAGGGAAATTTCTAAGCGCTTCTCCCATAAAGAGTTCAGCGGCTCCAGCGCTGTAGACTTCTGCCGTATCGAAGGTGTTGATCCCACTTGCGTAGGCTTTAGCACAGAGTTCGCGTGTGGTGTTGAGGTCGACTCCATCTCCAGCGGCGAGCCAAGACCCAAATGAAAGGGCGCTGACCTTAATTCCTGTCTTTCCTAACTTGCGGTATTCCATTCTCTATGCTCCTGTAAATTTTTTTCGCATTATCCAGACCGACCTATTTGTGTGCAAACTCTCACTCAGGGTAAGATAGTGCCCACTATGCCGATTATCAAGAAAGAGAGCCTAGAACGGTTAAGATCCCGTATTGACCTTCCGGTCCTACTGGAGTCCTATATTGAACTGAAGAGAGCGGGTGCTTCCTTTAAAGCACTCTGTCCTTTTCACGATGAGAAAACGCCTTCATTCACCGTCCAAAAAGGGGACTCGCATTATCACTGTTTTGGGTGTGGAGCTCATGGGGACGCGATTGAGTTCCTGATGCAAAAGGAGGGACTGAACTTTACCGAGGCCGTTGAGCTGCTTGCTGACAAGTTCCAAGTCTTTCTCGAATATGAGGAGGTCGGGAGTGGACCCGTAGAGTCTAAAAGGCCTCTCTATGAGTTGATGCAGGCGGCCCATGAGTTTTTTCATACCCTTTTGTTGGAGAGCATGGAGGCAAGAGGAGCTCGGGAGTACCTCGAAGCAAGAGGAGTCACTACAGACTTTCTCAAAACCTTTGAAATTGGGTTCTCTCTCCGCCAATCTGGACCTTTAAGCCGTTACCTCATGAAAAAGGGATTTACGGTAGAGCAGATGAGCCAAGTGGGGCTTCTGCGTTTATCTGACCGAGGCGCACGCGATTTTTTCTCAGAGCGGATTCTCTTTCCCATCCGTGATGGCAGGGGGAGGGTGATTGGTTTTTCAGGAAGGAAATACATAGAGAGCACATTTGGGGGTAAATACATCAACACCCCAGAGACGCCTCTGTTTAAAAAATCACGTGTTCTATTTGGTCTTAACTATTCTCGTGCGAGAATCGCCAAAGAGCGGCGCGCCATATTGGTCGAAGGGCAGATGGATGCACTTCGTCTTATCTCTTCTGGACTCAACTTGACCGTCGCGGCAGGCGGAACGGCGTTTGGTGAGGGACATGTTGAAGAGCTCCTTCGACTTGGTGTTCATCAGGTTTATCTGGCTTTCGATTCAGATCAAGCTGGCTATGACGCGGCCTTAAAGGTGGGACACCTCTTTCAAAGTGCAGGAGTGGAGGTGGCTGTTTTACCGATCGCGCAAGGTGAAGATCCTGACTCGATTGTTCAAGAGAGAGGGGTAGAAGCGTTTGTGGATTTGATTGAAAAAGCGCTCCCTTTCTTAGAATTTTTTATCAGTCGTTTATCGGCGCGTTTCTCTGTGGATTCACCTGCTGGAAAAAATGAAATCATCCGTCTTGCGACGCAGCAGATCCGTGGTTGGAATCAACCCGTCATTGTCCACGAATCCCTTAAGAAACTCGCTCTCCTAATGCAAGTTCCCGAAGACTTTGTTGTGCACCTTCCAGCGCAGCAGCAGACCGTTTATAAAAAGGCCGAGCGTACTGGGAGTGAGCTGAAGTTTGATCCAGATCACATTTTAGAGTCTGACCTTCTTCGCCTCCTGCTTCTGATTGATCGCTCCGAAGAGGAGGGACTCTACGAACAGGTTTTCGAGAAGGTGGATCGCCAAACTTTTGAAAATAGTGACACGCGTGAACTCTTTACGCTGTTAAAGGAGCGACTTTCTGATGAAACACCACCCTCCTGGATGGAACTCGCCACTGCCTTGCCAGAAGAGTCGCAGCCTCTTTTAGATCACCTGCAAAAAAAGCGTATCAACAACGAAAAGGTAGGGGACCATCTAAAAGAAACGGTCCACAAGATCTTAGAGAGAAAATGGCTGAGGGAGATGGAAAAGATCTCCCAAGAAATCCAGAACCCGGGTAAAACAGAAGAAAGAGAACTCGAACTGGTAAAAGCCTTTGATGAGCACAAAAGAAATCGACCCACATCCGTCTGGTAAGCATGTGCTCTTCTATGACGGTGTTTGCGGACTTTGCGACCACGCAGTCCGTTTTGTTCTACGTGAGGATAAAGAGAAAAAATTCCTCTTTGCTCCTCTTCAAGGGGAAACAGCAAAGGAGTTCCTCTCTCATTTAACTCCTGAAGAGCGTGCCGAAGACACCCTCTACCTTTTAGAGGGCAAAGATGTGCACATGCTAGGACAGGCCGGTCTTCGCACCCTCTGGCTCCTTGGTGGAGTATGGTCCCTCCCTGGTTCTCTCTATTTCATTACTCCAGCTTGCCTGGCTGATCCAGTCTATCGCTTTATCGCGAAGCGACGCTACAAGATTTTTGGGAAAAAAGAGTGTGTTATTTTTCCAGAAGAAGCAAAAGAGCGTTTTTTACCTTAGCCTGGATCTATTTGTCCGCTTTGATCTTGCTAAAGTCGAGAAGGAGGCCAAAGTGGTCGAAGACCTTTTTTAGGAGGGTGAGTCGGTTGGTCTGAACATCGGGGTTCTCGTCAAGAATCTTGACCTCGTCAAAAAGGAGGGCAAGAGGAGGCTGTAACTTCGCCACATGGAGGAAAGCTTCTCCGTAGTTGTGTTGATCAATCGCTCCGTGGATGTTGACAGAGACCTGCTCAAGCGTTTCGCTGAGTGAGATTTCAGCAGGCTCTTCTAGCAATGCGGGATCAAAGTGAGGAGACTTGAGTGAAGCGAGCTGTCCCTTTGCTCTTTTAAAAACTTCATACAGTTGATTGAATTCGGTCCGCTTTTCTCGGAATTGATCGAGGGCTGAGACACGCAAATACTGATCGTAGGGGTCGAGGTCCTTTCCGTGGGAGAGGCTTGCGTCGATGACATCTTTACTAAACCCTTCATCTTCGAGAACGGTCTTGAGCCTTCGAGAAAGAAACTCGATCAGTTCATCGATGCACTCTTCCTCAGATTTCTTATCCTGAGTGTCGATTTGATCGAAGCTGAAGTGAAGTAGCTCTCTTAACGGGAGGTGTTGCTGATTGCTGATGAGAATTTTGAGAAGTCCCATTGCCTGACGGCGGAGGGCATAAGGGTCTGAAGAGGAGCTGGGTTTCAGTCCGATCGCAAAGAACGCAGTTAAGTTGTCAATTTTGTCAGCCAGGCTGACGATTTTTCCAAGAGGTGTCGAAGGGAGTGCGCCTTTTTCGCTGCGGGGCATCCAGTGCTCTTCGATGGCGACGGCGACCTCTTCGGGGTGGCCTTCGTGCAAAGCGTAGTATTTACCCATCACTCCTTGCAGCTCAGGAAACTCAAAAACAGCATGGGAGGTGAGGTCGGCTTTTAGAAGAGAAGCGGCAGTTTCTAAATGCGGAATCTCTTTTCCGGCGATTTTTTTCGAGAGAGAGATCAACCTCCCCACTTTTTGTTTCATCGAGCCGAGTTTTTTCTGGAATGTCACACTATCGAGTTTTTCATTCATTTTTTCGATGGTGAGGTCGATGTCCTGGTTGAAGAGGAAGAGTCCATCGCTGAGGCGTGCAGTGAGAACTTTGCAGTTACCTCTGCAGATTTTGTCAGAAGGGGTGTTATTTGCAGTGATCACAAACTGAGGAAGAAGTTTCCCATCCTTCTCTAATGGGAAGTATTTCTGGTGTTCGACCATCTCGCAAACAAGGAGTTCTTTGGGGACTTTTAGGAAAGAAGGGTCAAAATCGGCTGTGACTAGAAAAGGTTTTTCGACAAGGTGGAGGACCTCTTGAGTGAGCGTCTCCTTTTCAAGTGCGGTGGCTCCTAATTGTTTTTCGATCTCCTCAAGTTGGCTAAGGATCGAAGCTTTTCTGACTGTCGGATCCACAAGGACATTCACATTTTCGAGAGAGGCGAGGTACTCATCCGGGTGGTTGAGTGCCACCTCTTCAGGGGAAAGTTGACGGTGTCCGTACGTTAGGTAAGAGGCGGAGATATTTGCGTAGGAGAATTCGAGTGTGCTCTTCCCAAAAAGTGCCACGATCCAAAGAATCGGCCGGGCATAGGTATCATCCAGGTTGGACCAGCGCATTTTTTTAGGGAAATTGAGTTTTCCAATGAGGGAAGGTAGCGTCTTTTCTAAAACCTCTTTTGTTTGGACAGCAGGAACGGTTTGTTCTGCGAAGAGATAATTTCCTTTATCCGTTTTTTGGATCGAAATGGAAGGCTCGGCTCCACTTTCAATCTCCTGTAGAGTGAGCGGTTCTTTTTCGAGAGATTTGAAGAATCCACCCGCAGCTTTAGTAGGTGTTCCATTTTCATCAAAGGCCTTTTCAACGCTAGGTCCTTTGCGCTCGACTTTCTTCTCATTCTTTTGAGTTTGGAGTGCTTTGACCTTGATCGCCAGGCGACGTGGGGTGCCGAAAACTTCAACCTTGTCGTAAGCTAAATCTTCTTTTTTTAAGAGGTTGGTGAGATCTTTTTCGAGATTTTGCATTCCCACAGGAACGAAGGTCGCGGGCAGCTCTTCGGAACCGATTTCGAGAAGGAAGTCTTCGGATTCACCAAGAACGGAAGAACGAGTAGGAGGTGGGGAGGGCCTTTCCTCTGTTTTGAGTTTGGAGAGGAGAGGGAAACCGCGGGCCTCTCGAAACTTGATGTATCCCGACGCAACACCTTTTGCTAAGTCGCGGATGCGACCAATATAGCCCGTACGTTCAGTCACCGATATGGCACCTCGCGCGTCGAGCATATTGAAAGCGTGCGAAGCCTTCATGACAAAGTCGTAAGCGGGGATCACAAGATTTTGTTGAATGAGCTTTAGAGCTTCTTTTTCATACGCTTCAAATTCTGTCCGCCAAGTAGGGATGTCGGCCTCTTCAAAGTTATAGCGGCTCCATTCAAATTCGTGTTCTTTGTACAGCTCTCCATAAGTCGTGTCTTCTGTCCACTGCAAGTCATAGACGCTCTCTACATTCTGGAGGTACATGGCCAGCCTTTCGAGTCCATAAGTAAGCTCTCCTGTGACGGGCTTCACCGGAAGAGAGCCGAGGACCTGAAAATAGGTGATTTGAGTGACTTCCATTCCATCAATCCATGCTTCCCATCCAAGTCCTGCCGCACCGATGGTAGGATTTTCCCAATCGTCATGGACAAAACGGATATCGTGTTTTGATAGGTCTAATCCAATGGCTTTGAGTGAATCGATATAGACAGATTGGATATCTGGAGGGGAGGGCTTAAGAACCACCTGGTATTGAAAGTAGTGTTGTAGGCGGTTGGGATTCTCTCCGTAGCGCCCATCTGTCGGGCGGCGGCAAGGCTCTACATAAGCGGCATTAAAGGGCTCAGGACCCAAGCAGCGTAAAAAGGTCAATGGACTGAGAGTTCCTGCACCTTTTTCGATATCGTAAGGCTGTTCAATGATGCAGCCTTGCTCTGTCCAGAATTGGTGAAGGCGGCTGATGAGTTCTTGAAAAGTGACCATAGGGCACTAATTATAAAGAAATCGCGATTATTGTTGGAAGGAATTGTTAGATTGTTAAAATATAGTCTTAACCTATGGAAGATCTCATCTCAAAAGCTCCTGGTGGGGGAGAGCCACTTTTCTCTGATTATCTTTTTCCCAAGGTCTCTATCGTTGTGCCGACCTTTAACTCGTCGCGACTCATCACGCATACGATTGAGTCGGTGCTCTCGCAGGCCTATCCGGATTTGGAATTGATCGTCGTTGATGGAGGATCGACAGATAAAACCTTAGAAATTGTGGGTGCCTACTTCGACTCACGGATGAGAATGTGTACTGTGGCTGGATACGATCCCTATGAAATGTTGAATAAGGGGATTTCACTCGCAAGTGGCGATTACCTCCAGTTCTTGATTCCAGGGAACTACATTCTTTCCGAAAATTCGATCAAGCAGCAGATGGCAACTGTTTGCGAAAACCACCACCCCCATTTGGTCTACGGGGCTCATGTGTCACATGAGGGAGAGGATACAAGAGTGGTAAAGCATCCTTTGCGTGAGGAGATCTTAAGACTCGGAATCCAACCCACCACACTATCTTCTTGTTGGTTTAAGAAAGAGGCCTTTCAAGTCGCGGGTAAATTTGACACTCGGTATAAGATGAGAGGCGATTTTGACTACTTTTGTCGTTTTGTGAAAGAGCCTTCACTTGTCGCCCGCTCCTCAACACTCGTTTCATGTGACACAGATCTTAAAGAGCTTAGTCGCAAGGAGCTGATTGTCTATTTCAAAGAGACGTTCCGTTCGATTCGTAAGAATTTCGGTTTTTACGCGGGGATTAAGTGGCTCTTCTACCAGCGTGAGCTTGGAAAATTAATGAAGCTTTGGTTTGCCCAACTTAAAAGAGCTTTTGTTGGTGAAAGGGGATAAGGGGCTGCACAAGAGTGAGCAGCCCAGAAGTGGTTCTTAGGCGGTTTCTTCTTCAGCTTGAGCAGTATCCTGTGTCTCAGGACTCTCAGTTGAAGCGCTTTTTGCTTTCAGCTTCTCTCTCTCAAGGCGTTTTTCTTCACGTAGGCGCTCGATCATTTGGATAGGGCATCCTCCCTCAGCGCAGGCTTTCGCCATCAAAATGACTTTCTTTTTGTTCTTATCGCGGCAGCGGCAGCGAGCAAAAAGCGCGTCGTCTTCTTCAGCTTCAGCTAGAAGTGTTGCTTCTTCTTTTGTTTCATCTTCACTCACTAAGAGAAAAGCTTCTTCTTTTGTCGTTTCTTCTTCTGAAGCAAAGAGCAGAGTCTCTTTATCATGGTCCTCTTGGTTATCGCTAGCGATAAGAGAGGTGGAGAGTAGCAAGGCGAGTAGGGTGGTCATTTTAATAAAAGGAAGCTTCATGATTTAACTCCTAGTGAATTTGATTTTTCGGATACCTAAAAATAATATAGAGGATAGAATCCTGTCAACTATCAAACAGAGAAGAGTTTAATCAGCCATTTCATGGAAAGTCCCACGTTCGGGGATGTCATCTGATCCGAGACTTCTTCTATAAGATTCCATCAAAACTCTTTGAAAACAGTGACAGATGACAGAACACCCTCTGTGACAGAGGAATGCGAGTTCATAAAAATCGAGATTAAAATTATTTTTAGTACTTTTTAGATATTAATGCTGAGATCTGTTACACTAATTGCGTTATGAAAATTTATAGAATCATTTTTTTATCGATGCTCCTCCTCCTTGCTTGCTCAACAGATCTCAATGCAGCAAAAAGGGGGCGAGCTAGAAAGTTGCGCTCACCTCAGACGAGCTCAGCATATCCTGTTCGAGGTTGTTGGAATCCCAGTGAATGGATGGGGAGTGATCGCTATACCATCAACTATTCTACCGATCCGTTTCAACATAACGCCCCTGTTTCACCGAGTCTTAACTTCTCGTTTCCATTTCGATGAATTCCGACTTTTTAAAATCGCTTCCTGAAGAGCCTGGAGTGTATCTCATGAGAGATTGTAAAGGTCAGGTTCTTTATATAGGTAAGGCGATCAACCTGCGAGTGCGTGTTCGGCAATATTTTGCCGGTCATGACAACCGCGCGATGGTCCCGTATCTCACGGAACAGGTGGCTGACGTTCAGACGATCCTTGTCCGCTCAGAAAAAGAGGCGCTTTTACTGGAAAGTCAACTCATCAAAGAATACCAACCCAAATATAATGTTCTCCTGAAAGACGACAAAAGTTTCATTGCGATTCGGATTAATCCAAAAGGGTTTTGGCCCAAAGCGGCTATTGTCCGTTCGCGGACGGGTCTTAAGCAAGATGGAACGCTGTTTGGTCCGTTTTCAAATGCCTATGCCGCGAGAGAAACTTTGGAAGAGATCTATAAACTCTTCCGCTTGCGGCAGTGCTCGGATGAGGAGTTCAAAAGGCGCACGCGCCCTTGCCTTTTATACGATATTAAGCGCTGTACGGCGCCCTGCGTCGGTCGCGTGTCGAAAGAAGAGTATGACGCACAAGTCAAGCGTGCGATCCTTTTTCTCAAAGGGCAAAACAAAGAGGTTGTCGAAATTTTAGAAAGGGAGATGGAAAAAGCTTCCGAGCAGCTAGAATTTGAGCGTGCAGGTGAGATTCTGAGGAGGATTAAAAGTATCCAAAAGACCATTGAGAAGCAGAGCGTCATCAAAGCGCAAGGGATGGACTGTGATGTGATCGGTGTTGTGAGGCGTGCAGGGATGGTGACTTTTGCAAAACTTCTCTACCGAGGAGGAAGGCTACTCAACGCAAAGCATTTCCACTTTACTGATCAGGTGGGGGAGACAGAAGAACTTTTGGTCACTTTCTTAGTGCAGCACTATCTCCACCGAGAAGAGCTCCCGAAAGAGCTCTACCTACCTTTTCCCATCAAGGAATGTGACTCACTCGAAGAGCTCATCGGTGTTAAAGTTCTACAACCCACGAAAGGAAAGAAGAAAGACCTCGTTCTTTTAGCGACAAAAAATGCTCAGGCGGGGTTTGAACAGGTGGAAAAAGAGATGGTACAGGCTGATCGTGTGCTCTTTGCTTTGCAAGAGCAGTTGGACTTGTCTCGTGTCCCCACTCTAATCGACTGTATCGACAATTCGAATCTGTCGCAGTCTGAACCCGTTTCGGCGGTCATTTCTTTCCGTGGAGTAGAACCAGAAAAGAAACGATACCGTACCTACAGAATCAAAAGCGCAAAACCGGGTGACGATGTAGGAGCGATGTACGAGGTGTTGATGCGTCGACTTTCAAGACAAAAGGAGGAGGGAACTCTTCCAGATTTGTTGATCGTGGATGGGGGAAAAGGACAGTTGGGAGCGGCTCTTCGAGCCACTCAGGAGCTCGACCTTGTCTCTGTCGATGTGATTGGGGTCGCAAAAGAGAGAGGTCGCCACGACAGGGGACAAACTCTTGAGCAAATTTTCCTTCCTGGTGCGAAAGAGCCGCGCTTTTTAGAAAGAAATTCTGAAGTGCTTTTCCTTTTGCAAAAAATCCGTGATGAAGCGCATCGTTTTGTGCTGAAATACCAAAAAAAACGGCGGGAAAAAAGCACCTTCCGCTCGGAGCTTGAGTCCATTCCTGGGATTGGCCCTGAAAAGCGCAAAATGCTTGTCAAAACATTGGGGAGTGTCAAGCGTGTCGCTGAGGCTAGCGAAGAGGAATTGAGAAGCGTACCAAAATTGACAAAAAAAGATATTCAACTAATTCGGGAGTACTTTAAGAAATGACAAACGTCATCGATATATTGGAAGAGAGAGGGTTCATTGAAGCAACAACTCATGAAGAAATCCGTGATCATTTTGACACCCCTCGAGCCATCTATTGTGGCTTTGACCCGACCTCAGATAGTCTTCATTTAGGGAATCTCGTTGCTATTATCGGACTCGCTTGGTTTCAACGTTTTGGTCACACTCCTGTGGCGGTGGTGGGTGGAGCAACAGGACTGATCGGCGACCCCTCTGGAAAGAGCCACGAGAGACCTCTCTTAAGTAAAGAGCAGCTACAAGTCAATCTGCAGGGCATTCGCAAGAATATCGAAACCGTTCTCAGCCATGATGAGGCAGCGAAGCCCGTCATCCTCAACAACCACGATTGGTTTGAGGGAATCTCTTTTCTTCATTTCTTAAGAGATGTAGGAAAACAGTTTCGTATGGGACCGATGTTATCAAAAGACTCTGTCCGCTCGAGACTCGAGTCTGAAGAGGGAATGAGTTACACAGAGTTTTCTTACCAGCTTTTACAGGCGTATGATTTTTTATACCTTCATGAGCACCATGACGTCACTGCTCAAATAGGAGGAGCAGACCAGTGGGGAAATATCACCGCAGGGATTGACCTCATGAAAAAGAAAGGGGGTAAAACAGGGTATGGAATCACATTTCCTTTGTTAACACGCAGTGATGGAAAGAAATTTGGAAAATCTGAAAAGGGAGCCATTTGGTTGTCCGGTGAAAAGTTGTCACCCTATGAGTTTTATCAATACCTTTTCCGCATCCCTGATGAAGACGTGATTCCACTCATGCATATGCTGACTTTCTTAGAGATGGAAGAGATTCAAAAAATCGAGCAGGAGATGAAGTCAGATCGTTATGAAACCAACAGTGCTCAGAAACGTTTGGCAAGTGAGGTGACAAAGATGATCCACGGTGCACAGGGCCTTGAAAAAGCACTTGCGGTGACGTCATCAGCGAAACCGGGTGCAAAGACACAGCTCGACAGCGCAACCTTGGAAGCACTTTCGGAAGAGATTCCCTGTTTTGATTTGAACGACTTTCAAGAAGGTTGCAAGTTGATTGATGTAGTTGCAGAGCTCAAAGTGACTTCAAGCAAAGGAGAGATCCGTCGTTTGATTCAAAACGGTGGAGCGTACCTCAACAATGAAAAATTGAGCGATCCTCAGATGCTTCTAGTAGAGGGCAATTTTGTGGATGGGAAATACCTACTTTTGGCTCTTGGCAAGAAGAATAAAGTGATCATCCGCCGGATCTAGAAAAAAATGAATTTTTCTCTATCGCGTAAGTCTCTGAAGATAAATGTGATACAAAATTCTTTACCTTGCGGTCAATTGACGAAATACGAAATACTTGTCTGAAAATCAGTAAGATATAACAATGTTGTGAAAGTTGATAAAGCTACAGGACACCTTTAACCTTGGGAGTTTCTCTTAGATATGACTACTTTACAGAAAAAGAAAACCATGACGAAGAAAAAACTCATCAACTCGATTTCGCAAGAGCGTAAGCTCCACCCGAATGATGTGAGAGGCGTGATCCAATCTTTCTTAGAAAAGATGATTCACTGTCTTTCAGAAGGTGAGAGGCTTGAGTTTCGTGACTTCGGTGTTTTTGAAGTGGTTGAAAGAAAGCAAAAGATTGGTCGTAATCCAAAAAATCCAGATGTGCCTATCACAATTCCTGCACGTCAGGCTGTGAAGTTTACACCCGGGAAGAAGATGAAGAAGTTGATCGAGAAGCCGATCAACGGGGAATACTAGTCCCTCTTCATTTTATTTCAGTCCTGTACGGAGTCGCACTAAGCGCCTATGCTTTTTGTCTAGGCTGACTTGGTGCGCTTTTTTTTGCTTTCAAGAGGAGTGCGGAGTAAGAGGGAATGACGAGTCGATGAACCTCAAGTGGAGACTCCTCATCGACCCCGATAAAATCTTGGGGGAACGCTTTAGAGGTGTCAATGACAGGATGCCAAGCATCTTCATCAGATAGCTTTGGAAGCTCTATGTCTCGAGCCACATCCTCCGCATTGAAGGCTATATAGAGGTCTTCCTTTTCTTCTGGATCGAGAAGGGTGAGAGCGACGAATCCATTATCCGCTTGCCAGTCAGGTTTTTCAGGCACCATTCCATGCCATAGGACCTCCCTTTCATCGTGGAAAGATCCTTTTTGAAGAGCCGGGTGATTTTTGCGTAAATGGATGAGCTTTTTTACAAACTTGAGAAGAGGGGAGTCTTCTGCTTTTTCCCAGTCAAACCAACTTAATTCGTTGTCCTGACAGTAGGTGTTGTTGTTTCCTTTTTGAGTGTGTCCATACTCATCTCCCATTCTTAGCATCGGAATTCCCTCAGAAAGTAGAAGGGTGAGGAGGTAGTTTTTCACTTGTGCTCGCCGAAGGAGCTCAATTTTTTGGTCAATAGGATCCCCTTCATAACCGCAGTTCCAGCTGAGGTTATGATTGTTGCCGTCCCTCCCATCTTCACCATTGAGAAGGTTGTGCTTATTGTTATAGCTTACAAGGTCTTGAAGGGAGAAGCCGTCGTGGCAAGTGATGAAGTTGATGCTGTGCAGCGGGCTGCCTGAGCTATGGTAGAGATCTGAGGAGCCGGTGAGTCGGCTTGCAAAACGGCCTTTATATTCCCTGTCTCCCTTGATGAAAGAGCGGACGTCATCTCTGTACTGCCCATTCCATTCTGACCATCGACCCTCCTTTAAGGGAAAGTGTCCCACATGATACAGACCTCCAATATCCCAAGGTTCTGCGATGAATTTGGTTTCCTTCAACAGGGGGTCTACATTCATTGCTCGGATAAGCGGAGGTCGATCAAGGGGCATGCCGTCGATGTCACGCGTCATGGCAGAGGCAAGATCAAAGCGGAAGCCATCAATGTGGTACTCGCTGACCCAATGACGGAGTGCCGCGATGATGAGTTCCATCGCTATGGGATGGTTACAGTTGAAGGTGTTTCCACAACCCGTGAAGTCTTGGTAGTGCCCCTCATCATTTTTGATGTAGTAGGTATCTTCTGCATAGGCTTTATAACTGTACGTGGGACCTAAAGGGCCTCCTTCTGCAGTATGGTTGAAAACAACATCGAGGATCACCTCAATTCCATGGCGGTGAAGCTCCCGGATCAGCTGCTTGAGCTCTTTGGAGGCGACGCCGGGGCCCGACGCGCTTGCGTAGCGCCCCATGGGTGCGAAGAAGTGGACGGGGGAGTAACCCCAATAATTGAGGAGCGTGTTGGGACATCCCTGATAGCAGCGGGAGTACTCGAGTTCGTTAAACTCGAAGAGAGGAAGGATCTCAACTGCATTGATCCCTAAATCAACGAGGTAGGGAATTTTTTCGATCATTCCAAGGTAACTGCCAGGGAAGTCGACAGAAGAGGAGTCGTCTCTTGTAAAGCCGCGCAGGTGCATTTCGTAAAGAATTAACTCATTTTTAGGAATCTCGGGAGGGGAAACTCCTTCCCAGTCAAAGGGGGAATCGAACTGCACTAGGCTTAAAGGAGCGTAGAAGCGGGAATCGCCCTGGAGAGGATTCGAGACGGCTCCAAACGCACCGGGAACAAAAAGGTCGGGGGAATAGGGATCGACTGTTGGCGGGAAACCCTCCACTTGGTACGCGTAACAAAAACAGAGGGGAAGCCCAATGACCTCTACGTGCCAAATATCTCCAGTACAGTGCTCTTCCGGGTGGAGAGCGATCCGGGCGATCTCTTCGACTTGATCGGAACCGCTAGGGACGTAGAGGAGTAATTCTATTTGATCCACTTGGGGTGCATAGAGGGAGAAATTGACCCCAGAAGGGGTCCGGGTAGGGCCATAGGGGGCTGGTGAACCCGTTTGAAGAGTGAGTGGGTCATGTTTTGATTCTGATTGGTTCACCATGTTTTCATGAAATAGGGAATTGCAGCTTAATTGGCAATTTGAATATACTGTTGCTAATTCGAATATATTTAGGGACAGGCTTTAGCCGACTATCGTGTAAAGAATTGATCCTAAGTGGGATGCCCTCTTAGAACCGCCAATTTAGCCGCTCAGTCAAAAAAGCACTTTTCCTTAACAAAAATAACCATTTGCCCTATCTGTAAGGATAGAGAGTATTTAGGAGGCGTCCATGTCGTTAGAAAATGCAAAAGATAACTTAAAAGAGTTTGGAAAAGAGCTCGGTTTAGAGGGTCTGGAGTTTGATGAAAACAACACCTGTATCCTCGGTATCGATGATGAATTCTCGATGCACATTACTTACGAGCCCAACTCAAAGAGGCTTTATCTTTACTCACCTCTACTTGATGGTCTTCCTCGTGATGACAAGCTCAAGCTGAAACTTTATGAAAGAATGCTTGAAGGCTCTCTTCTCGGTGGTCAGATGGGAGGAGGAGGAGTGGGTGTCGCTGTGAATGAGGAGCTGATCCTGATCCACTGCACACTTGACATGGAACACGCACTTCCTTCAGCTCTCCGTGCTTTTGCACCACTTTACGTAGAGACTGTAGAGAAATGGAGAAAGATCTGCCGCGACCTTAGCGAAGGGCGTGAGGAGTCTGCTGAGACCAAAGCTCCTGCTGGTGGCGCTCCTGCGATGCCTGCGAAGCCAAAAGAAGGTGGAGGAGATAAAGGTCCTGGTATGATCAAAATCTAAGTCGATTCTGATCTACGATTCTTTCTAAAAAACGGAGCCCATTGCTCCGTTTTTTTTATGCCAAAAATTTGAGTCGTTTGGAGGGGGGGAATTTTTCAATCGCGTAGTGAAGCGTGGTACGCGCTATCTTGGACTTGTGTTGTTTTAAGAAGGTTTCGAGTTCAGAGGTGGAGACTCTTTTTCCAGCTTCACGAAGCATCCAGCCTACGGCTTTATGTATTAAATCGTGAGGATCCTCTAATAGTTTTTTAGAGAGCTGATAGGTGAGCTTAGACTTTCCCTGTTTTAGGAAGTAAAAGCTGCTTAGAATGGCAACCCTTCTCTCCCAAAGCGAGCCGGAGTCTGCGAGTTCAAAGAGAAGAGCGGTGTCTTTGTCAAAGAGGTAGGCACCGAGAATTTTCTCCGCTGAAGTGTCGACTAGATCCCAGTTGTTCACATACTCGAGATGGTGTAGGTAATAGAGCGCAATTTTTTCTTGCTCTTTGTCATCAGCTTTTTGAAATTGAGTCACAAGGAGGATGAGCGCGGCAAGTCTTTCCTCATGAAATTTTGAAGAAAGGAGAGGGGTGAGCTGTTTTAAGGAGAGGTGTGTATAGTCGCGACAGATCTTTCGTATGACGGGGACCCGCACTCCAAGGAAAACATCTCCCTCTCCATACTCTCCAGGTCCTGTCTTAAAAAATCGGGTGAGACCCTTTCGGTCTTTTTCGGAGGAAGCTTTGACAAGTCGTTCGTGGAGGATTTGATAGGGAGTCATGTCTGGAAATTCTCTATCCAGCGGTCGATTTCCGCCTCGTGAAACGAGCGCATATTTTTGAGCATCTTGAGCTCACGCTCGATCTTGTTTTGGTGAGACTCAAGCCGATTTTCTTCAAGAAATGTGCGGACCGTTTTAAAGTTCCACTTCGAGTGCGAAAACGTATAGAGGGATTGTAAAAGATCACGGTAGCTTTGAAGAATCTCTTGCAGTCTTTCACGAGAATTGGGGTAGCTACACAGTGTTTCCATTCTCTTGATCTCTACCTCAGAAAGCGCCGCCAGGTTGGTCAAAGCTTTGCCAGCGACCATGTTGGGGTTTTTTCCGAAGATATAGCTCAAGATATTTTGCCGCTTCACTGACTCTTGAACCTGCTCGAGGGTGTTGAAGTCCTCAGAAATTTTTCCTAGTTGGGCCAAGGCTGTCTGAAGCTCGTCTTCTAAAAGGAGGAGAGAGTGATACTCGTGCTGTAGGTCGCTCAAACGCTCATTGGGAGAGTGTTTCAGCAGTTCTTGAATGAGCTTTCTTCGTAGGTCGGAGGGCGAGTGTTCGGTGAGTTCCTCAAGATGGTCGATCTCATGGTCTATATCTGAGACGGCTTGCCTTGTTTTTTGTAATAGGGTCTCTTCCTCCTCAGATCGTTGGGGGGTCGCTTCGAGGCGCAAGCGGTGTTCTAAGAGAGCTTCACGCTTAAGCATAAGAGTCTGAAGATCTTCAGTTTGAGTCTGCAGGCTGAAAAACGTCTCTTTGAGTTGAGAGATGTTGGGTTCGGATTCTGTGGGTTTTGCGCTTGCCATAAAAGGATCTAGCATAGGAACATAGAGGAGTTTTTAATTCTTTTCAAGTTGAGGTAAGCATGAATAGCATCACAATCGCAGGCCATCTAGGTCGAGACGCAGAAACCCGTTTTACTCCCAACGGAGCGAAGGTCACCACTCTCACGATCGCGACGAATGTCCGAGAGTCGGGGGAAGATGTCACCGTCTGGTACCGAGTGACGCTTTGGGGAGATCGCTGGGACAAACTGCTACCTTACCTGAAGAAAGGCTCTGGAGTGATTGTCATCGGAGAGTTGAGAAAGCCTCAGATGTACACCGACAGAGACGGCAATACCCAAGTCTCTCTAGAAGTTCGAGCAGATGTGGTTAAGTTCTCGCCATTCGGGCGTGGGCAACAGCAAAGTGGAGATGCTTCTGCGTCTCAGTCCGCTGGTTTTTCTCAGCCTGCTGCAGCGACGACTCCACAAAGTAGCGACGGTGCCTACCATTTTGGAGGCAGCTCTCAAGGGCAAGCTCCCGCCTCTGTAGGGAGCTCAGTAGAAGACGACCTTCCTTTCTAAAGCTATCATTTTGAGTTAGTTATTCTACATTTCCCCCTCCTACCTTGAGTCTACTAAGGTAGGGAGGGGCTTTTTTCTGCCACGAAATTTGAGGAGCAGTTCCTTTCGGTCAGAAAAGGGACAAACTCTTTGCCAGATTCAACATAAGTTTCTCGAAGGGAATCTCTTACATCCTTTCAATGAAGGGGATAAGTGGAAAATGACGAAAAGCATTCTGTGCCTATTTTACGGATGCTTATCAAAAATCTAGGTTAGTGAAAACCTCTTGAAATAACGGACTTAGGTGGCTAGAATCCGAATAAAATAGAGGAGCCAGCATGCCCGTAGATCTCGACCATGAGTGTCCACTCAAAATCACCACTTCAAAGAAGCTGAAGCTCCACCCTGAAATAGACGCGCTTTTTGTTCCCTTTTGGCAGACAGAGTCTGGAGTGGCGTTCGCTTCAAAAATTCCAGGGCTCACCGATCTTCCAATTCCGCCTTTAGCTCTTTTAGACTTTTCTGCATCAGCGGGAGAGCAGCTCACTCTTTTTCCCGAAAAGTGGGGAGAAACACGTTTGATTCTCATTGGTCTTGGCCCAGAAGAAGAGGCGACTCTCGAGTCTTTGCGTCAATCGATGAGCACACTGATCCGCTGCAGTAAAAGTAAAGAAATTCATAGAGCTCATCTCGTTTTCCCAAAACACCCTAGAGTGCCATCAAAGAAATGGCTTAGAGCCCTACTCGAGGGTATTTTTTTAAGTTACTACTCTCTCCCGAATGAAGGTGAAGGTGACCGGCCGCTCTTGCATTCGCTTGTTCTGATCGGAGCATCGAATGGGGTGACATCTGAAGTGCGGCGTGCAGCAAAAATCTCCAAGGGCGTCTACCTTGCACGAGATCTGACCAATCTGAGTGCTGATATTGTCACTCCAGAAGCGTTGGCAAGTGTTGCACGGGGGATCAGCCAACGTTTTGAGACTGTAAAATGCCGAATCTATACAGAAAAAGAGCTGACGAAGATGGGAATGGGTCTCGTTTTAGCCGTCAGCCGTGGATCTAAACATCAAGCGCATTTTGTTGTAGCAGAGTATGCTCCTAAAAAGCGTCCAGAGAAGATTCCTGTGTTTGTGGGTAAAGGAGTGACCTACGATACAGGGGGGCTGAACTTGAAGTCTCATATGAGTCACATGCGTTCAGATATGGGAGGCGCTGCTGCTTGTTTGGGATTGCTTTGTGCAGCCGCAGAGTGTAAAATCAAACAAAATTTTGCTGTTGTGATACCGATTGTGGAAAACGCCATTGGATCGGAAAGCTATAAGCCCGGAGATGTCTATAAAAGCTATTCTGGGAAGACAGTTGAAATCACCAACACAGATGCCGAGGGAAGATTGATCTTAGCTGATGCCTTAACCTATGTTTCGAAGAAGCTTCAACCCGATGTCGTGGTCGATATTGCAACACTCACGGGAGCGATGGTCGTTGCTTTGGGACACGAGGTCACTGGGTTGATGGGGACCTCTGAAGAGGCTGTCAAATGCATGATCAAAGCAGGGGAGGCAACAGGAGAACGCGTGGCTCGACTGCCTCTTATTGATGAGCTTTTAGATGACCTTTCTTCGAATGTTGCAGATTTAAAAAACTCTGGTGCGCGAGATGGATCTTCGATCAAAGCTGGACTCTTTTTAAAAGAGTTTGTGGACGAACTTCCTTGGCTCCATCTCGATATAGCTGGAACCTCATTTAGAAGTGCAGGAAAAGGATATCTTCCTAAAAATGCAACGGGTGTAGGAGTCCGCCTACTTTTAGAATTTCTTCAAAAATATACCTGAGACTGAACAATGACAATGAACGTCGAATTCCTTTACCGAAAAAAAATCCCCGTCGCAATACTCGGGGCCACTGGTGTGGTGGGAAAACACTTTGTATACCTACTACAAGACCATCCATGGTTCAGAATTGAATCTTTGATTGCTTCTAAAAACTCGAGCGGCAAATGCTATGGGGATCTCATTGAGTGGGAGTTTGATGTAGAGTTGAAAAAAGAGGTCGCTGCGCTACCTGTCACTACACTAGACTCTTCACCAGATGCTTCGATCCTCTTCTCTTCTTTAGATGCAGACGTTGCCAAAGATGCTGAGCTCGCTTTTGCAGAAAAAGGCTATGTTGTTATTTCCAATTCTTCAGCCTTTCGAATGGATGAGCGCGTCCCCTTGATTGTGCCAGAGGTCAATCCTTCTCACCTAGAATTACTCAAAGAGAATCCTTTTGGTGAAAGGGGGACGATCGTGACCAATCCAAACTGTTCTGTCATCGGCTTAGTCATGGCGCTCGCATCTCTTGAGGAGCACTATGGGATTGAGGCCGTCTCTGTCCATACGCTCCAAGCGTTGTCAGGTGCGGGACGAAGCGGCCAGTCTCTGGATGTGGAAGATAATGTGATCCCTCACATTCCAAACGAAGAATCAAAAATTGAAACAGAACCTCTGAAAATTTTAGGTACCTACCTGGATGGAAAGATTGATTTGAAGCAGTTCAAGGTGAGTGCTCAGGTGAACCGAGTGAATGTCACTCACGGACACCTAGAGAATGTTGCTGTAAAATTGAAGCGTCCAGCTAAACGTGACGAAATCATTGATGGATGGAATCATTTTAAGGGGGAGCCGCAGGCACTTGAACTGCCTACTGCTCCTCTTCACCCCATTCGTTATTTAGAAGACGTGGATTCTCCGCAGCCAAAGAGGCATCGAGATGAAGGAAATGGGATGACTCTCACTATCGGAGGACTCCGAGAGTGTTCGTTGATGGATTGGAAGTTCTCGATACTGAGTCACAACGTTTTTCGTGGAGCTGCCGGAACAGCAGTCCTCAATGCAGAACTGCTTGTTAAGAGGGGGGACATCTTTTGGTAATGGCTATTTTTGAGCATGCCTCTCCTGCGAGCGCATGAAGCCGTAGGCAGTTTGGATCCGAGTGTGAGGGAGCAATGGTCCTTTAGGTGTTTTTTTTGACCGAGTGCTAGCAGGGCTTTTTTTCTTGCTCACTGTTTTTTTTGAAGAGGACGATTTAACGACTTTTTTGATTGCCATAGATCACTCCTTTGTGTCGTGAGAATCACTATTAAACTTAAGCAAAGCGCGTGCCAAAGATGAAAAAATTGCACTTCCAGATGGACGAGAGCCTCAGAGTCACAGGTAGGGTTGGCTTTGGTGAGGTGGAAGTGACTACAGATGTCGGAGAAAAATGGGGTGGGCTGGCAGAGAGCATGACCCCTACAGATTTGCTCTTAGCCTCTTTGACATGTTGTATTTTGAGTGTGGTGGGGATCAAAGCGAAGTCGATGGGTATCCCACTTCAAGGAACGACAGCGACAGCTGAGAAGCAGATGGATTCGAAGGGGATGTTTGAGAAGCTGACAGTCACCATTGAATGCCCTCATCATGTCGATCAAGTAGATCGTGTCAAACTTGAAAGGACAGCACACCACTGTCCAGTGCATCAAGCACTTTCTCCCTCAGTCGAACAGGAGATACGGTTTCATTGGGTATGAGTAAGACGGTTGCAATTGTACAGGCTCGGATAGGATCGACTCGTCTTCCAGGGAAGGTTTTAAAGGAGGTACTCGGAAAGCCACTCATTCACTATCTTGCTGAGAGAGTTGGGCGTTGTCAGCTGGTGGACCAGGTTGTCTATGCCATTCCTGATTCTGCCGAGAATGATGTTTTGGAAGACTTTCTTCAACAGGAGGGGAGAACGGTCTACCGAGGAGATGAAAAAGATGTTCTTAATCGCTTCTGTAGGGCTGCAGCGGAGGCAAAAGCCGACACGGTCGTTCGTCTCACAGCGGATAACCCACTGATTGACCCTGCAGTGATTGATCAAGGGATTGCGCATTTTTATGCGCTAGAGTGTCACTACCTTTCTAATACGGTGGAGCGCACCTTTCCAAGAGGCATGGATGTGGAAGTATTTACAAGAGCATTACTTGATCGTACTGGTCTTAAGGCAGAAAGTTCCTATGATCGTGAGCATGTCACTCCTTACATGCTGCAACAAGAAGGAGGGGGAATGGATCAATTCCGCTACCTCTACGATGCATCAGAATACAGGCTGACTGTAGACACCCAAGAAGATTTTGATCTCATTGCATCCATTTTCTCTGCTCTACATCCTAAAGATTCCCATTTTTCCTTAGAGTCGATACTGAATCTCCTTCGCGAAAAACCCGAACTCGTTAAAATGAATCAAGAAATAGAGCAAAGGAAGTGAACATGATCGAACTCACTCTCGCAAGACCCTTGAAAGAGGATGCAGAGTATATTTTTGACCTCCGTCGTGATCCCGTTGTAGAAGCAGCTTCTTATGGAAAGTTTTCTGATTCACTAGATGAGTTTTTTCCTGTTTATCTCAGTTATTTTAACCACTATGCCCCTCTCTTTATCCATTGGAAGGGAGATCGAGTTGGTTTTATAAAGTTCCGAAAAACGCAAACGGATCGTACATGCAATGCTGCCGAGATCTCTATTGCCATTGAAAAAGAAAAGAGGGGAATGGGAATCGCCTTAAAGGCCCTTAGAATTGTCGAGGATTGGTTAAAGTCTCAAAATGTGACAGAGCTCGTTGCAGAGATCAAAGAGGAAAATTATCCTTCCATCAAACTTTTTGAAAAAGCTGGTTATGAGCTAGATAAGGATTTCATAAAAATTGTTCAAAAATCGCTTGAGAGATGCCGAGTGAAAAGTTTCGTTCTAAAGCTAAACTCGGAAGTGAGCTCTCCACTCTATGTGATCGCTGAAGCGGGATCCAATTGGAAGTGCAGGTCTGAGTCTGAAAGTTTCGGACGGGCCATAGAACTCATTGAGAATGCCAAAGAGGCGGGAGCAGACGCAGTCAAATTCCAACTTTTCCGCGCAGAAACGACCTATGTGCCTAATCCCGGTTCCGCAGATTACCTCTCGAAAGAGGGGAGAGGAGAGGATATTGCAGCCCTTTTCAAGGAATTGGAGATGCCCTATGAAATGATCGCGCACTTAGCAGAGCACGCGCGCTCACTTAATATTGATTGGATGTGTTCTGTTTTTTCAGTCGAGGATTTTGAAGTTGTTGATCCTTTTGTAGAGCGTCATAAGCTGGCTTCTTATGAGCTTTCACACCCCCTTCTTATCGAGAAAATTGCAAAGAGTGGTAAGCCAGCCTACTTTTCAACCGGAGCCAGCTCTCTCGATGAGATTGAGAGGGCTGTCGACTATTACAGACAAATGGGAGGGCATGATGTGACATTGATGCAGTGCACTGCTGCCTATCCTGCACCCGAAGAGGCCTTAAACTTACGCGCAATAGAAAGTTTGGGTGAGATGGTTCAGGTTCCTGTTGGTCTATCTGATCATAGTACCGATCCATATTTAGCACCTCTGCTTGCTTTAGGACAGGGCGCAGTTGCAATCGAAAAGCATTTTACTCTCGATCGGACTCTAGACGGCCCGGACCACGCTTTTGCAATTGAACCTCATGAATTGAAGCAGTTGGTTCATCAATTACGGCGTGCTGAAAAAGCGATGGGAAATGGAATCAAAACTGTGGAGCTCGCTGAAGAGGAGCTAGCAGATTTTGCGAAAAGGGGAATTCAAGCGACGGATCACATTTCGAAAGGGGATGCCTTACACATGGGGAAAAATTTTGATATCTTAAGGCCTGGAAAACAGCAGAAGGGAGCGAATCCACTCTACTTTACCCAAATTGAGGGAAAGCGCGCAAAACGCAACTTTGTCACTGGAGAGGGCATCGATGTCAACGACATTAAATGATCACCTTAAGAAGGCCCAGGCACTTTTCTTCGATTTTGATGGAACCATCGTAGACAGTCTCCCTCTCTTCTACCAAATCTACCTCGACTTCCTAAAAGAGTTTGGAATTGAAGGTTCCCAAGAGGAATTCGATCGCCTTAACGGAGCTTCGGTGAAAGAAATCATCGAATCTTTTAAGCGGACGCATGAGATTTCGGGCTCCGAGCTAGAGATGCTCGAATTGTATTTCAAAAAAGTCCACCATGCTTACCAGTACCAAGTTGAATTCTTTCCAGGGATCCTCTCTTTTTTGAGCGCTGCCCAAAAAATGGGGTACCAGCTTGTGATTGTCTCTTCTGCACCAAAACACTTTATTGAGGAATTTCTTCGTCTCAAAAATATCGACAGCTGGTTTGACTCGATCGTCACATTAGAGTCTGGACATAAAGGCAAACCTGCCGCCGATATATATCTAGATGCGCTTAAAACAACGCAGCTTGATCCTAAGGAGGTTTTAGTCTTTGAAGATTCGAAAAATGGGGTTCTTTCTGCAGAAGCTGCAGGTCTCTCTGCCTGCGTTGTAGGGGGAGAGGAAACCTTTTCGCATGAGATTAAAGTCGCAGACTGGGCAAGTGTTCAACAAGGGTTACCCTCCTTCCGCGCTGTCAAACTTTCAAACGAGATCAAGTTTGAACTCTTAAAGGAAAAAAAAGAGCCCCCCTTTGCCTACCAAACCTATTGGGAGGAGATGAAGCAGAAGGAACCTGAGCGTTTTTTTGACGGCAAGATCTTTCAAATTGAGTCTTTCCATCCCAAAAAGGTGATCGGCTCATGGGCTGATTATGGTCTTTATGCTGTGACCCAGATCAAAAAGGAGAGTGTTCCCTCTTTCTGGACAGGAGGAGTGATGGCTCTATGTGTTCAAGAGGGAAGGGTGCTGATGGCAAGACGCTCAGAAAAGGTGTTTCAGTATCCTGGCTACTGGGAAATTGCCCCAGCAGGGTCCATTTCTCCCATAAGCGGACAGGAGGTCAATCCTCGCTCACTCATCGAGCAAGAGGCACGAGAGGAGCTCGGCACCCTTCTAGAGGATATAAAACCTCTTGTCGCTCTTGTAGACAGAGAGAGCTCCCTGATAGACTTTGTTTATGCCGCGAAAATACCAAAAGAGACTGGTATTCAGCTCTCTTCAGAGTATGATGTGCATGAATGGGTTCCTCTAAATGAGCTGAAGTCTTTCTTTGAGGCTAAAGAGATCATCCCTGCTATCAAAAACTTTCTTGAGATTTTCTCTCAATTCGATCAAAGTGAGATCTTGAAATAACCTGGATATTTCATGTAAATCCCTCGAAAAGGGACAAAATGACCGATTCATTCGATTGAGCTCTCTCAATCCCATTCCAATGAGAGTTCATTGACGTTTTGTGATCTTTTTAGGGTTCATGCAACTTGGAGAGACCCATGGATGTCGAGATCTTAGCACGTTTACAGTTTGCCGTAACAATCATGTTTCACTATATCTACCCACCTCTGAGCATTGGCTTAGGGCTGATTATGGTGATCATGGAGGGCATCTACCTGAAGACAAAGAACCCCCTCTACTTAGATATGGCGAAGTTTTGGACCCGTGTGTTTGCGCTGACATTTGCGATTGGAGTGGCGACAGGGATTGTCATGGAATTTGAGTTTGGAACGAACTGGGCTGCCTATTCACGCTATGTAGGGGACGTCTTTGGAAGTGCACTCGCAGCTGAAGGGGTATTTGCCTTCTTTTTAGAGTCCGGCTTTTTAGCCCTTCTTCTTTTTGGTTGGAACCGTATTGGACCCAAACTCCATTTTTTCTCAGCATTAATGGTCTGCCTCGGAGCACACTTTAGTGCCGTCTGGATTGTGGTTGCAAATTCATGGATGCAAACGCCAGCGGGGTATCATATCGTGAAAAATGGCCCGACGATGCGTGCAGAAATTACCGACTTTTGGGCGATGGTCTTCAATCCAAGCTCGATGACGCGTCTTTCTCACGTTTTGGTAGGTACATGGCTTGCTGGGGCTTTTTTAGTCATCAGTGTCTCTGCTTGGTATCTTCTAAAAAAACGCCACATCAAATTTGCTCGTGCCAGTTTGAAGATCGGTCTTGTGGTCGCTCTTGTTTCGTGTATCCTTCAGCTTTTCACAGGAGACCGGAGTGGGAAAGTGGTGGCTCAGTATCAGCCTCTAAAATTGGCTGCACTTGAAGGTGTCTATGAGACCACTAAAGATGCACCCATCTCTGTGTTTGCCATTCCGAATCCTTGGGAAGACCGTCTGATGTTTAATATCGCGATTCCTGGTCTATTGAGTTTTCTAGCCTACGGGGACTTTGATGCTGAAGTCAAAGGTCTAGACGCCTTTCCCAAGAAGGATTGGCCTCATGTAGGACTGACGTTCACAACCTATCACCTCATGCTATACATGTGGGGAGGGATGCTCCTTGCCGCAGTCCTGGGGGTCTATGCATGGTGCCGTGGAAAACTTGAAACGAGCCGCTGGATCTTATGGTTTGCTGTGTTCTCGGTGCTTTTCCCGCAAATTGCAAACCAGGCGGGATGGATCTCTGCTGAAGTGGGACGGTATCCTTGGATTGTCTATGACCTTCTCCGTATTTCGGAAGGACTTTCGCAGTCTGTGACGGGGACGCAAGTGCTCTCTTCATTGATCATGTTCAGTGTGGTTTACACCTTCTTGTTCATCCTTTTTATTTACTTGCTGACACAAAAAATCCGTCACGGCCCAGAGATGAAAGAGGAGGAAGAAACAGCTTATCATTCGATGGAAGTTTATATTGGAGAAAAACATGGCTAGTTTACCGCTACAATTAGATCACATACAGTTTATTTGGTATATCGCCTTCATTTGTCTGCTTATCGGGTACGCCATTTTAGATGGGTTTGACCTTGGAGTGGGGATCCTTCACCTTTTCTCCAAAAGCGATAAAGAGCGACGGTTGATGCTAAACTCGATTGGTCCAGTCTGGGATGGTAATGAAGTCTGGCTTGTCACAGCAGGTGGGGCCCTTTTTGCTGGTTTTCCTGATGCTTACGCCACCTTTGCTTCCAGTTTTTACATCCCCATTATGATCCTACTCGCTGGCTTGATTTTCCGAGCTGTTTCCATAGAGTTTCGATCTAAACAACCCATGGCTTGGTGGCGATGGATGTGGGATATTCTCTTTGCTGGAGCCAGCTTAGTAATTGCTTTTGGATTGGGGGTTGCTGTAGGAAATTTAATCCAAGGAATTCCTTTAGATGAGTATGGTAACCATACTGGCCACTTTACAGAATTTTTTCACACGTATGCCTTCATGGTCGGTGTGATGACGGTCGCTTTATTTATGATGCATGGAAGTATCTACTTGATGATGAAAACAGAAGGGGAGTTTCACGAAAAAATGCGCCTTCGTGTCAATCCCTCCATCATCTTTTTCATTATGACTTACGGTTTTGCCACAGTCGGAACACTCATCTACCAACCACATATGGTAGAGGCGATTCAGAATCGCCCCTACTTTTTTCTCATTGTGGTCATCAACATGTTGGCCATTGCGAATATTCCAAGAGAAATCCATTTTGGCAGAGATTTAAGAGCCTTTTTAAGCTCCTGTGTCAACATCGTCTGTCTACTCGCTCTCTATGCCATTGGGATGTTTCCGAACTTGGTTTATGCCTCGAATGATCCCGAAACTCTTTCGGTGACCATCTATAACGGTTCGTCCTCACTACTGACATTGCACATTCTATTATTGATTGCGTGCATAGGAATCCCGTTGGTGATCTCCTACACTTCAGTCATTTACTATATCTTTAGAGGGAAAGTGAAATTAGACGCTCACAGCTATTGAGTTGGAGCGTCTTGATTATCGTCTGAGTCTTGGAAGTTATTCAGAGCTTTATTCACGTTCTGTTTCAAAGTGCCCTTCAAATTTTCGAGCTCTTGCATCTTTTCTGTGCCCTCTTTCGAGTTGATATACTCATAGAATTTGGAGGGATTAATCAAAAAGTAGGCTGAACCAACACAAAGAACTAGAAGAATGACTGTGACGATAAAGCTCACAAATCGCTTAATGATCAAAACGATTGTCACGATAAAAATGACAAGTGCAATCGCAAAAATAACTCCATTTTCAGATGTGAGCCACTGAGTCCATTCTTCCATCTTTGTAACCTCCTTATGATTAAAATAGAGATTTTAGTCCTTCACCTTAAAGAGTGCGACCTTTTTTTATCTATATTGTCTAAATTCTTTGAGGTAAGAAGCTTATAGACATAATCTACGGTCGAAAACGAGCCGAGGACGACGATAAAAGGCAGGCTCTTTAGCACTTCAAAGGTGGGTAAATGTTGTAAGTTTTGAGGTGAGAAGCCCACACTCAATGCACTTTTTGACAATTCTTCCACACTGTAACAATGCGAGTCAGGTTGGACAAAGTAGAGTTGTGGATGTAAGGGAAGCAGTTCTTTAAGTGCACTGTTTAGTTCCTTATTCCGTCGCATGCCAAAGAGAATAGCGGGGGAGTTAGTCGAGTACATCAATCGAAAATCTACCGCAAATTGGCGAAGGGCATCTGGGTTATGGGCGAGGTCAAAGAGAACTTCCTGCTCTCCGATCTTTCTTAAATCAAATCGGAAAGGGGCCTTGGATTGAAGACCATGCTGGATCTGATCTTCATTTAACGGGAAGGAGGTCTCTATGAGTTTGAGAAGTGCCGTCGCTACTGCCTGGTTTTTTTCTTCAGCGGTTCCGCCGCTTCGTAAAGGATAGAGCGGTACTGATGCAGGCTGGAGAAATTTGAGAACAGTCGTCATATCGATTCCAGAACCCAAGACAAGGGGTGTCTCTTCTTTCGCAATGCGTACTTTAGCTTTCGTGATTTCCTCTAAAGAGTCACCCAAGATCTCTCGATGGTCCAGTCCAATAGAAGTGATGGCTGAGGCGATGGGTTTTAGGATATTTGTCGAGTCATACTCTCCTCCGAGCCCGACCTCGACTACGGCAATATCTACGCTCTTTTTCGCGAAATGTGAGAAAGCCATGAGAGTGAGGCAGTCAAAAAAGTGGGCTTCCTCAATTAAATCCTCCGGAAATTGGTCAAATTGATGCAGAAACGAGTGGATCTCCTCGTCCTGAATACACTCTCCATTGATTTGGATTCGTTCATTGATCTTATGGATGTGTGGAGAGGTGTACAGTCCTACACGGTACTTTGATGAAAGGGCTTTTGCTAACTTTGTAGAAACAGATCCCTTACCATTAGTTCCGGCTATGTGTAAAGAGGGGAATTGTAGGTGTGGATTTCCAGAGAGCAGAGAGAGTTTCCTCATCAGGCTGAGGTCCTTTTTCTGCTTCTTTAGATTTTTTGGAGTAAACCTTTGATTTAGGTTGAGGAGCTTATCCATTCTTGCACATTCGTTTGGTAGAGTTCGTAGAGGTCATAAAAAGAGCGTTCGGGAGTCCAAGAGGAGCCAAGCCTTCTGTCGGGTGTGATTTCCCCATGGAAATCAGATCCACCCGTAATTTGGATCTCGAGTTCCTGGGCTTTTGCCACGAAGGGGCGGTTTTGAGAGATAGACATTCTGCCATAGTAGGCTTCAATCCCATCGATCTCCATCTCATAGAGGTCACTTAGGATCCGTCTTTTTTTGATGAGGTGTGGGTGGGCTACAACTGCCACAGCTCCAGCCTGGTGAAGGATGTCAATGGTCTCTTCAACGGTGAAGGTGTTGCCGGGGACATAGCAAGGTTCATTGTCGCCGAGGTATTTTCGGAAGGCCTCTTTAAAGTCCTTCACATAACCCTTGTCAATCATTGCTTTTGCGATGTGAGGGCGCCCTACAAAACGGTTTTGCTTCAAGAGTAGCTCTGCATCAAGAACAATTTGATGTTTATGTAGAAGAGCTAGGATCTCTTTTGCACGGTTTTGTCTACGTTCGATATGTTTGTTAGAAAAATTCAAGATGAGCGGATGCTCATGATGGAAAGCATATCCCAAAAGGTGGACGCTTTCTCCTCGGTGGGTACAGGAGAATTCCACGCCGGGTATCAGCTTCAATCCTTTTTCTTTTGCATAGTCGATCGCTTCAGTATATGCATCGACTGTATCGTGATCGGTAATCGAAAGTCCGTTCAGTTGGAGTGAAATAGCTAAGTCAATGATCTCTTTTGGTGACGCGGTTCCATCTGAGCAGTGGCTATGGCAATGGAGGTCTGCTTTGAAGCACTCACTCATAAGGAACTCTCCTCACCTCCATTTGAAGTTGGACCCCAGAGTGTTCATAGACTCTTGCTTTGATGATTTCCACAAGTTCTAGGACCTGTTTTGCGGTGCCTTCTCCTTGGTTCACTAAGAAATTCGCATGGATTGGAGAGACTATAATCCCTCCAACAGACGTTCCTTTCAATCCCGCCTCCTCAATCAGCTGACCGGTTGACTTGTGGTTGGGGTTTCTAAATATACATCCAGCTGTTTTTTCAGAAAGTGGCTGTGTTAGCATCCTTTTTTCTAGAATAGCGAGCTGTTTCACCCTTGCCGCATCAGATGGAGTGAGCTTAAAAGTGGCGCTAAGAATCAGACCTTCTATAGACTGGAAGCTTGAGTTGCGGTAGGAAAAGTCAAGGTCTTGCACCTTGAATGTTTCCAGTTCGCCGTCCGCATGGAGAAAGTCGACGGACACAAGAGAGTCACACGTTTCTCTTTGGTTCGCTCCCGCGTTCATCCAGACAGCTCCACCGACGGATGCGGGAATGCCAGATGCAAATTCAAGGCCTGAAAAACCTTTTCGAGCCGTCTGGATGCCTAGAAGGGAAAAGCTGTAACCCGCTCCAACTGTAAAGCTCGTTTCGTGGACTTGCTGAAGGCTAGAGATTTTATTGTGAATGACGACGCCTGGGTAGCCTCGATCATCAAAGAGGGAGTTGGAGCCTTTTCCAAGGACGAAGTAGGGGAGTCCTTGCTGCTTTGCAAATTGAATCGCAGCTTGAGCCTCTTTCGGGTCACTTACAGGGATAAGAAAGCGTGCTGGTCCTCCAATCCCAAAGGTTGAATGAGAGGCAAGGGAAACATTTTCCTCAATCTGTAGGAGGGGTGTCTCGTTCAAGTTCAATAACTTTTTCCACTTCAGCTTGGGTTTCAGTCAGTTCGTCGATACTCTTCTTCAGCGCATCGTCTGAGACGGGGCGTCCAAGGCTCTCTTGATAGATGTGGTCAAGAAGTGCATTGACAAAACGGGTTGTTGCAGGGGTTGCAAACTTTTTTGATAGACGTAGGGCTTCCGCAATGGCAACTTTAGGGGGGATCTCCTCATCGTAAAGCAGCTCATACAGTCCAAGGCGAAGGATGTTTCGCTCCATCATGCCTATGCGGTGGGTTTCATAAGAAACCACCACAGAGGCGAGTTTGTCATCAAGTTCTTCCCGCATAGCACGGATCTTTTTGGCTTGGGAAAGGGAGTCGGTCAGAGTACGAGTGGGTAGTTTGAGTTGCTCTCCGGCAACCTCAAGAAGCTCTTCCTCGCTGGCTTCGTCGTGGAAATCAAGACTATAAAGCAGGACAACTAGGCTTTCACGCTGTTTTTGCTTGGGAACGGTCATAATCTGTTAATTTTAACAGAAAGATTGATTAGAAGCTAGTTAGAGGAATCTCTACGCCACCGCGTACATGGCAATTGTTACAGTGGAAACGGAGGCTTTTTAGTCCGCCCAATTCATCAAAGGTCACTTCAAACTGGATCCACCCCTGTTTGAAGTAGTAACAAAATAGAGACTTGTTTGAGAAATCCTCTTGTCTGTACGCATTTTTGAAGCTATTTATCACCGCTTTTTTTGACATTCCCTTACAGAGCTTGGTCGGATGGCAGTCAGGAGAGTCAAGGAAGCTCGTTAACTGGCAAAAGCTCATGTAGTTGTTTAGGGAAAATAGGCCTAAATCCTTCCCAATATCAGTGGGAAGTGAGTAGGGGTGCTTGAAGCGTGCTATCAGCTCTGAAAATTTCGAGAGGGCCTGGAAAGACATATAATTCTCACAATCTCCAAAAAAAGTAGCACCAGTATAGCAAGCGATATATTTTTCACAAATAAAAAAAGATTTTACACTTTTTTCTTCATGAAGCGGGCGGCGTCAGTCAGTTCACTTAAGTGGAGGAGAAACTGCTCGTGAACGCCCTCATCCATCCCATCAGGAGTGGCTGAGGTAGACTCGACATACTTTTTGATCTCTAAAAGAGACTCTAAAATTGGGTCTTGTTCTGAATACATACATACTATTTAAACGGAAGAGTGTTAAGAGTCGTTAAAGTTAAGATTTAATTTTGATTAATTCTGTTTTTGGTGTACAACATTAGGCTTTATGAAAGCAGTATTTCTAGATATAGAGACAACCGGGTTGGATGCAACGCAGCATTGCCCCCTTGAGCTCGCCTTCTGCATTTATGACCTCATGGCGAAGCAGAAAAGGGTGATTTGCTCTGAGGTGATCGCTCTCTCTAAAGCTGACTGGGATAAAAGCGATCAAGAGAGTTTGAAGGTCAATGGCTTTACATGGGAGAAGGTGTTAAAGGGCAAGCCTTTAGGAGAGGTCAAAAAGCAGGTCGTACAGTTTTTCCAACAAGAGGATATTCAACGAGGAAAGGCTTTTTTCATCTGCCAGAATCCCAGTTTTGACCGGGCTTTTTTCCATCACATTCTGCCTGTCTACGAACAAGAGGCGATGCAACTTCCTTATCACTGGCTGGATCTAGCTTCAATGTACTATGCGACGAGACTAAATGAAGGGGGAGCCTTTCCTCTCTCCTTATCAAAAGACTCGATTGCAGCTCACTATGGACTTCCTGCAGAAGAGAGGCCTCATTCTGCATTGAATGGTGTCATGCATCTGATTGACTGTTATTTGAAGGTGATCAAGTCACTCCCACCCGAGAGGGGTGGGAGCTCTTAAAAAGAATTACTCTGATTCAGTGTCACACGATTTTTTCTTTGTGCAGCAGCGATCTACTGAGAAACACCCAGGACCGAAAGCCATCAGTGTCAATGTGGCAAAAAGATAGGTGAAGGGAGCCTGCTTCATGAACTCACTAAAGTCAGTAAAGAGGTGCATGGTTGCCTCTTGGTGAGCTGTAAGAAGGGCTGTAACCATGACAATGACAAGAGGAACTGCAGCAAAACGCGTTAAGAATCCAATCAGAATGAGAACCCCGCCAATCGTTTCAACAAAGGCAACGAGCCAGGCGCTAAAAACAGGGTAAGGGATGTTTAGTGAAGTAAAGAACTCGACGACATTTCCGATATCTGCCAATTTACCGAAGCCGGCTTGAATAAAAAGAAGACCCCAGATAATCCGAATCAATAAGAGTAGGGGCGATTGTATTAGGCTACATAGCCAAGAAAACCAGCTTCTTTTATCTGGTGAACAACAACTATCCATAAGGTTAAATTCCTCCGTTTAAATTGATAATGCTTTTAAACGGGACTATATCAAAATATTTAATATGTGGCGATACAGGAGATCTCGACCCGGACATCCTTGGGTAGCTTTGCTACCTGAACTGTTTGACGGACAGGGGGATGTGAATCCTCAAGAAAGGCGCTGTAGAGCTCGTTGACCTTGTCAAAATCTCCTAGATCGGTGAGGAAGATCTCTACACGAATGAGATTTTCTACACGGAGCCCGCAGTCGATTAGAATCCCCTTGATGTTGCTCAGCACTTGGTGCGTTTCAGCTTCAATTCCTCCGGACACCACTTTCTCCGTTTTAGGATCGATGGGAAGTTGTCCGGATAAATAGAGAAGGTTTCCAGCCTTTAGAGCGTGTGAATAGGGGCCTACTGCTGTCGGCGCGCTAGGAGTGTTTACAGGCTCTTTTTTCATGCGTCCACTTTTTTTGTGACTAGGTTGAGGATCTTGTTTGGAATGAAGATCACCTTTTCAATTTCTGTATTCGTGACATGCTTCGCTATGCTCGGGTTTTGGAGAGCGCAGTCAAGAATGACATCTTTTGGCTGATCTTTAGGGAGTTCAAACCGTCCTCGTAGTTTTCCATTGACCTGCACCACATACACAGTCGTTGGATCCTCAAGAAGACTTTCATCCACCTCAGGATAGGGAGAGTGGCTAAGTTCGCCCTCGCCCTGGAGAATTTGCCAAGCCTCTTCTGCGATGTGTGGAGCAAAGGGCGAGAGAGCATGAATCGCCTTGAGAATGGTCTCTCTAGGGTATTTCTCTAACTTGTTGATGTCGTTCATGAACTCCATCATTTTCGCAATCGCTGTATTGAACTGTAAAGCTTCAATATCTTTGTTCACCCCATGGAGAAGGCGGTGGCCAAGTTTATTGGCCTCTTCGCAAGGCTCATCTGTGACCTTGTCCGAGGTGACCATATCGAAAAACCGGGAGAGGAAGCGTCGACACCCGGAGACAGCGTCGGTGTTCCAAATCTTCTCTTTTTCAAGAGGTCCCATGAACATTTCATAGAGGCGAAGTGAATCAGCTCCAAACTCTTCGATTATTTCATCTGGCGTCACACCGTTGAGTTTAGATTTTGACATCTTCTCAACCTGAGAGGTGAGGGGTTCGCCAGTTTCACGGTGTGTATAGTCCGTGCTAGACTGGACAACATCGCTTGCTTCTACGTATTCACCGCTTTCTTTTTTGTAAGAGCGGGAGACGATGAGCCCCTGGTTGCGAAGCGTTTTAAAAGGTTCGGGGGTGCTGACGATTCCACAGTCATACAATACTTTGTGCCAAAAGCGAGCGTAGAGTAGGTGGAGGACAGCGTGTTCTACACCGCCGACATAGAGATCGACAGGGAGCCAATACTTTTCTTTTTCCTTTGCAAAAGCTTCATGGTCATTCTGGGGATCGACAAAACGCAAGTAGTACCAGCAAGAGCCAGCCCACTGGGGCATTGTGTTGGTTTCGCGGCGTGCAGTTTTCCCTGTTTTTGCGTCTGTGAGGTGAACCCAGCCTTCCTCTTTGGCAAGTGGGCTGAGTCCATCGGGCGTCGGCTTGTAATCGCTGACCTCGGGAGGAGAAAGAGGGAGCTCTTCAAGATCGAGGACCCGCTTCGTTCCATCTTCAAAGTGGAGAATGGGGAAGGGTTCACCCCAATAGCGTTGCCGCGAAAAGAGCCAGTCGCGGAGTTTGTAGGCAACTTTTGCGCGGCCGTGTCCGTTCTTCTCTATCCAGTCAATGATCTTCTTTTTGGCCTCTTCAGTGGTTAGTCCATTGAGGGAGAGATCGCTATTTTCGCTGTTAATACACTTGCCAGAGCCTCTCCAACAGAGTTTTCCTTCGATGATGAGCTGTTTTGCTTCTAAGGGAGAAAATTCGATGGGGACGAGTTCGGGGTCTCTTTCGATATCAGGATCATAGATTGCAGAGATGGGCAAATCATAGGCTTCCGCAAATTCGAAGTCACGTTCATCATGTGCTGGAACGGCCATGATAGCGCCCGTTCCATACCCAATGAGAACATAGTCGGCAATCCAGATCGGCATTTTCTTTTGCGTTGCAGGATTGATTGCATATGCACCCGTGAACACTCCGCTTTTGTCTCGGGATAGATCGGTCCTTTCGAGATCACTCTTTCTTGCTGCTTTGGTTTGGTAGTCTTCGACGACTCGTTTCTGAGCTGAGGTCGTCACTTTTGGAACAAGTGGGTGCTCAGGCGAGAGAACGATAAAGGTAGAGCCGAAGAGAGTCTCTGGACAGGTTGTGAACGCAGAAATTTTTTCCTCAGTTCCTTCAACGACAAAGTCGATTTGGGCTCCTTCACTCCGACCGATCCAATTCACTTGAAGACGCTTCAAGCTTTCTGGCCAATCGACGAGGTCGAGATCTTGAATGAGACGGTCGGCATATTCAGTGATTTTAAGCACCCACTGCTTGAGAGGGCGTCTTTCGACGGGAAATCCACCCACTTTAGACAGGCCGTTTTCGATTTCTTCATTGGCAAGAACGGTTCCGAGTTCAGGGCAGAAGTTGACCAGCAGCTCGGCTTCGTAGGCTAACCCTTTTTCATAGAGCTTGGTGAAGATCCACTGTGTCCATTTGTAATAGTTCGGGTCTGAGGTCATTACCTCACGATTCCAGTCGTAGGAAAATCCGAGAGACTTTAGCTGTTTACGAAAATTGTCGACATTCTCTTCAGTCGTGATTCTGGGGTGGGTCCCTGTTCGCACAGCATACTGCTCTGCAGGGAGTCCAAAACTGTCCCAACCCATTGGGTGCAGAACATTGAACCCTTTTTTTCGTTTAAAGCGTGCAACGATATCTGTCGCCGTGTATCCCTCGACGTGGCCCACGTGGAGGCCTGCTCCAGAGGGGTAGGGGAACATATCTAGGACGTAATATTTCGGTCTCGATGGGTCGGCTTCACACGTGAAGGTTCCTTTTTCCTCCCAGTGTTTCTGCCATTTGGGCTCGATTTGCTTGTGATTGTATCGTTTCTGCATCTTTTTTTCGTGTTTCACAGTTATAAGGTTTCATTGAATTCATAAAAAAGTATACTTAAGTTCAGACTTGATGACAATTAGTGAGTTATGAAAAGGAAGCCTAAATCACCCAAAAAAAAGTCTTCTAGAAAGTCTCCTCCAAAAAAGGAGACAAAAGAAAAGAAGGTGATTGAAAATCTGATTAAGGTCATTGAGCAAAATGTCTCGGGAAAGAGCTATAGCCCCCTAAGAGAGAAGGAGCTCTTTCTCAAGCTTCAACTTCCTGAGCAACACGCATCCACCTTCAAACAAGCAGTCCACATTGGTGCTAAAAGAGGCCTCTTTAAAAAAGAGGGGGGGCGTATCAAGCCTACTATGGTCTCTGGAGAGGTTGTTACGGGAGTACTTCGTGTCCATCCTCGTGGCTTCGGCTTCTTGCAGCCTGACCCAAGCGGTGCACTTCTGGAAGATGTCTTTGTGCCGAAACAGCTGACGATGAATGCAGTGGATGGCGACCGGGTTGAAGTCTTAGTGAACCCAGAGTCTTTTTCAGACCGCGGGCCAGAAGGACGTGTTTTAGCGATCCTACAGAGAGCTCGTCGCCATTTAGCAGGAACAGTGATCGGCTCGCAGGGAAAGAAAGCTGCCCTTGTCTATGCCCCGCTTCTAGGAAAAGGATCTAAGGTTGTCGTTGAGTTAGGCTCTGACGAAGAGGTCCGCATCGGCGACAGAATTGTTCTCGAGGTCAAAGAGTGGGGGGATAAAGATAGTGAGACGACAGCGACTCTCCAGCACATCATTGGGCATATTAGCGATCCCAGCTGTGATATTGCTGCGGCTGTCGAGGAGTTTGGTCTCAATGACCGTTTTCCCTTTGAAGTGACGAAAGAGGCCAGCAGCTTCGGTGACGAGGTGAGTCAGGAAGACATGAAGGGGAGAGAGGATCTCCAAAAAGAGGTTTGCTTTACCATTGACCCTGACACAGCTAAAGATTTTGATGATGCTGTCGGCTTGACAAAAGACAAAAAAGGGCACTACCACCTTTCTGTACACATTGCGGATGTGAGTCATTATGTCAGACCGGGAAGCGCTCTTGAAAAAGAGGCACTCAAACGCGCGAACTCTGTCTATTTTCCTGGTAAAGTCTTGCCAATGCTTCCAGAAGTGCTTTCTAATCAGCTCTGTAGTTTGCGTCCCCGGACACCTCGCCTTGCTGTCTCTGTTTTAATGGAACTTGATACAGAGGGAAAGCTTGTCGAGTATTCGATCTGTCGTTCGGTGATAAAAAGCCGTATACGAATGACCTATGGAGATGCTAAAGAGATTCTTGATGGAGAAAAAAAGAGCCCCTATTCGAAGGCTTTATGGTTGATGGTGGAACTCTGTGAAAAGCTTAAAAAAGTGAGGAGTGGAAGAGGGAGTATCGAGTTTGCAATGCCCGAGCTGGTCATTCGTGTAGATGAAAAGGGGATGCCGACAGGGACGGAGATCGTTGAATATGATATCACTCACCAGATGATAGAAGAGTTCATGCTCAAAGCGAATGAGGTGGTTGCGACACATTTGGATCAAGAGGGCAAATCCCTTGCATACAGAATTCACGATGAACCCGCAGAAGAGAATATTCGAGAGTTTGCAACTCTAGCTCGCACTTTTGGATATCCCGTTGCCGATTTACCCACTATAGAAGACTTGCAGAATCTCTTCGATGAAGCGAAAAACTCTCCTCATGGTCAGTATCTGTCCCAAAGCTTCATTCGACGATTGAAGATGGCTAACTATTCTCCCCACAATATCGGTCACTATGGTCTTGCCCTCACCCACTATTGCCACTTTACAAGTCCCATACGCCGTTATGCAGATCTGCTTGTGCATCGGGTGCTTTTTGGAGATGAAGCAGAGTTGGATGAAGTGGAACGTATTTCGTTACACTGCTCTGATCAGGAGAGGATTGCCGCTAAAGCTGAATCGAGTGTTGTCTATTTGAAAAAACTCCGGCTAGTGAAAGATCAGAGCGAAAGAAAAGAAAAGCGGGATTTTGAGGCTGTTGTTACAAAAATGAAGCCTTTTGGGTTTTATTTTGAGGTGATCGATTTCGATATTGAAGGGTTCTTCCATGTGTCAGATTTAGCTGAAGATTTCTACACCTACGATGAAGCCAAAATGCAACTCGTCGGAAAACGGAGTAAAAAACGTTATCAACCTGGTACTCCCATTACACTCTATCTAGTTGATGTGGATTTAGCCCTCCAAGAGATCCAATGGGACCTCATCGAAGAGGGGACAGGGGAGGTAAGTAGATCACCAAAAAAACCTAAGAGAAGGAAAGTGAAGAGAAAGCGATGAAAAAATCATTTGTTACAGGCCTAGCCATTCTGTTGCCACTCGCAATGACCATTGTCGTGATTGCTTTCATCGTTAATTTGCTGACTGAACCTTTTCTTGATATGGTCAAGGGTGTCCTGAATTACTACGGAATCTTCAGTCACGATCTTGGCTGGATCAGTAGCGAAAAGGTTCAACTCTATTTAAGCAAATTTATTATCTTAGTTTTAATTTTTGGGTTTACCCTATTATTAGGGTTTCTCACCCGTTGGGTGATTGTCCACTACTTCATCAAAATAGGGGATCAGCTCCTACATCGTATTCCTCTTTTCAATACGATCTATAAGACTTTTCAAGAAGTTTCACAGACAATATTTGAGTCATCTTCTAAATCATTTAAGCAGGTGGTTTTGGTTCCTTTTCCACACGGTGGCTGTTATAGTGTTGGACTCATCACGAGCGATGAGGTCAATACAGGTGATCATGATTCACGTTTAGCTGTTTTTGTCCCTACGACACCCAACCCAACCTCAGGTTTTTTGCTTTTTTTCCGACCGGATGAGGTGACATTTTTGGATCTTTCAGTTGAAAGTGCCCTTAAGTACGTTATTTCCTGTGGTGTCGTCTCTTCGACCTTTCAAAAAGTCTCTAAAGAGGAGGCTATGGAACGGCTTCATCGGGCGGTTCTCGAAGATGAAAAGGAGGGTAAAGAGTGAAGCGGACGTTTTTTACTGGCCTTGCGATCTTACTTCCTCTTGTCTTGACGCTGATTGTCATTAAGATTTGTTTGATGCTTCTTACAAAGCCTTTTCTTGGTTTGACGTTGCAAATCATGCACTCTCTGCCCTTTATCCAAGAATCTAAATTCCTGAATCGTCCAGAAGTCATTCTCTTTGTCAGTCAAGTTTTATCGCTGATCTTTTTTGTTGCTTTACTGACGCTCATCGGTTGGTTAACGAAAATGTACCTCTTTAACCAATTGATCCAGATCACAGAAAACATTCTCTTAAAGGTTCCTCTGGTGAATAAAGTCTATCACGCATCCAAAGAGGTGATCCGGAACATTTTTCGAGACAAAAGCAATAGTTTTAGGGAAGTGGTTCTTGTACCGTATCCTAACACAACAACTTTGGCGCTTGGACTTGTCACCCAGCAGACAACGGTTTCCAACGGTCCAAGTCAAAAAGGAGATGAGGAGCTTATTTCGGTCTTTATTCCAGGAACTCCAAATCCCACGATTGGATTTATCATCCTTTTTCGTGAGGACGAAATTGTTCGAACTGACATGACGATTCGAGGAGCTGTGCAGACAATCATCTCTTGTGGCGCTAAAATGGAAAATTTTAACTTGAAAGTCTCAGGAACACCTGAAGTGATGTTGGAGAAAGGAAAATGAAATCGACGTTATTAACAACGCTGAGAGACAAACACTCGACAATAGAGGAATTTCGAGAGGCCTCAGATAAGATGGGAGAAATTTTAGCCCATACTGTGATGACGGGATTTGAAAAAGAGGTGGTGGATATTGAAACCCCTATGGGTCCTACAAAAGGTCATCGGTTTAATAGAGAAGTTCTGCTGGTTCCTATCTTAAGGACGGGACTTGTTCTTCTCTCTCCATTTTTGAAAGTTTTCCCGAAGGCTAAAGTGGGCATGGTGGGAGTTCGCAGGAATGAAGAGACGGCGACACCAGAATACTATTATCATAACATTCCTGAAGTCTCATCTAATGCAGAAGTGATTGTGCTGGATCCTATGTTGGCGACGGGGGGGAGTGTGAGCTATGCCGTTGATTTGTTGATGAAGCAGGGGGTGAAAGAGGAGCAGATTACAGCTGTGTTCGTTATTTCTGCACCTGAAGGCATTGAAGCGTTTACGAAGCGTTTTCCGAATATCCGCATTTTGATAGCTGAAGAGGATGAGAAACTCACTCCAAATAAGTTCATATTTCCTGGTCTTGGTGATTTTGGAGACCGTTATTATGGAACAAATTAATCTATGGGAAGTTTTCCTGAATCGGTCACACCCCCTCCCTCTTATCAAGAAGCTCGACTAAAACGGCGTCGTGAGCTTGGGAAGTCGATATGCATTGGCCTGAGTGTACGTCTTTTGATCGTCATTGTTGAGGTTGTTGGGTATCTCATTTTTAGAAGTTACTCGTTGCTCTTCGATGGGCTCGCTAGTAGCATTGATGTCGCCTTTAGCTTGATCTTACTCCTGGGGGTTAAGCTGGCGGGAAAAGATCCGGATAAGAATCATCCATTTGGCCATGGACGGTACGAGCCTCTCTTCGGATTGCTCTTATCTCTTTTCTTGGTACAAGCAGGCGCCGTTCTTGCCTTGCAGCAGTATTTTACTTTGACATCAAACGTCATGCACGATCATCCTCTCACATACGCGTGGATCATCCCTGCAACAGCGGTGGTTTTTTTAGAGGTTTCTTATTGGGTGATGATCTCCTATGCTGAGCGTCATCATAGTGCTGCTTTGAAGGCGGATGCTGTCCACTTTCGAATCGACGCACTTAACTCTCTTCTTGCTGCAATTGCGCTTATTTTCGCAGACCTGTTTCATGCTTACTCCGGATTATTAGATCACTTAGGAGCTTTTTCAATCGCATTGTTAATGTTAGTTATGGGTGTAATCACTGGTAGAGAGAATCTTCATCAGGTGATGGATCGTCGACCAGAGGAGACTTACTTTGACAAAGTTCGACGAGCTGCACGCCGTGTGAAAGGAGTTTTGGAAGTCGAAAAATTAAATATTCAGCTTTTTGGTCCAGATGCTCATGTGGATATTGACATCGAAGTGGATCCTTCTATGCGCGTCGATGATGCCCACAGAATTACACAGGAAGTCCGCCTTGAAATACAAAAAAACTGGCCTATGGTGAGAGATGTCATTGTGCATGTTGAACCTTATTATGAAAATGACCATGACTAGAATTTGCTTTTTTCTTTAATGTGATTCCTCAATGTTTGACATTCCCAGGACCGCTTTTGATCCTAGAACGGTAGCTCAACAGGATTTGGTTGGGCAAGTTTTTGCTTATACATGGCATTGGTTTCGCTCGATTACGGTTCTTTCAGTCTCTCAATTTGATTTCCTCCTGTCGCTAACCAAGAAACTCATTAATCAAGAAAGAGTAGAGGTCGCTAATTTACCTCGCACTTTACAAGTGTCAGCCGTCCATTACCAACGATTTAGAGACGATCCATTTCGGCATCATCTAAGGCGATTTGAGGGGACTGCGACTGCTGAGGCAGTGGAGGAGGCGTTCAAGAGTACTGTATGTAGATTGGATGCCCGATTTTCTAACGGGGAAGGTGGGTTTTCAGAAAGAAGGGACTCGTATGTTTCACTCCATCAAAGTCACATTAGAGAAGTGATTGAAGCTGAATTAAGAAAACAATTGCAGAGTTGCCACTTTACAGAAACGGTATCTATTTATGCCTTTTTTGAAGCTTTAAAATATCAAATTGAGGGAAAGCGGATTCCTAAATGGAATACTGCTGTGGATTCCGTTGTAGAGAGTCTCAAAGTTCAATATGATATTCTGAATGAAGTTTCAAATCATTCGATCTCTCTTCTGGAAGAAGATTTAGGTGCTCAGTTTTGCGCACTCTTGCGTGGCCTTTTTCCTTCGGGTGTGATCGAAAGAAAAAATTTGGATGTAGCACTTGGAGAGCTGCAATCCCTGGAACAAAAGTGCTGCGTTGTTCTAAAAATTCCAGAGATGATAGATGTGCAAATCTCTCATCATAATCATGATATGGCTATATATCTTTTAAAGATGAGAGGTGTTGAAATCGAAACAGACTTCTCATTATCTGCTAAAAAAGAAAGATTAAAGAGAGAGCTAACTCAGATTTCAAAAAAGCTTTCATTGGTTTTGGAGTGTATAGGAACTGTCTCTAGACTTCTAAGAAGAGAGCAGTTCAAGCTTCAAACTCAAGAAAGATCTGTGGGTGGGTTTCCAGCTTATGTTCAAGAGCGGATCGGCGTTTACATAAATGCCCTAGCTAACTCTCAAGGACGATTCAATGAGCACTTGAGGAATGACCTTTTAGAAAAGTTAAAGATGATTTCGGTTTGTTATGGGGATGGTGACTTCCCTGAAGAGGTCATAAATAGTGCGCGTAAAATTGTTGATTCCATGTTTTCTCAATACGATCCTTGTCGCCCCCTCATAGACGAACTGGATAGAGAGATTGCTCCAGAAGCATTGATCTATTATCACTTAGACCTTTTAAGGGGGTTTCTGATTTACCTTACCGACCGAGCTGATCAATCATTACAGGTTGATCGCGGCGAATTAACTGAATTTGCAGGTGAGTTACTTCAATGCGTAGATGAGAGCTTAGTAAGAATTGAGCACTTTTCAGGAGATCATGATGCTGAAGAGAAATCAGATTTGCTCACAAAGTTTAGAGATCTTTTTTGCGAAAAAAAAGATCAGTTTTCCTTGTTAATGAGTCAACTTTTGAAACAAAAGAATGTTTTAAGGCTTCCTGTTGGAGATTCTTTTGTTTTAAAACTTCGGGCAAACCTCATTGCTTTACGTTCACAGTTGCGAAAAGTAGATGATAGTTCATCCTCTATCGCTGTGATACATATTAATTCCATCATTTCGTGTGACCTCGCTGATGGTCAATATGAAAGACTCTATCATGCAGCAGCAAAGACCTTGGATTACTTTGAAATTCATCAAGTCAATTTGTCGAAACATGTTATAAATACTGAACTTTATAAAAGATGCCTCGATGATTTAAAACGCCTGCTTGTAACTCTTCAGACTAGGACGGGTAAAATGCCTGCACCACAATTTTGTGCTCTCAAACTTCATATTTCTCAAGTATCGAGTATCGATGTATCTGACCCCTTTTATCTAAACTCACTTTATGAAATCTATTTAGACGTTTTGAACTCCATTCAATCTGAATATACTGTGAATGGTCAAAAAAAGGTCGAAGAGGGCCTGGACTTAGTGATGCAAGCGGCCCAGGAAGCATGCGATGAGTGGCTCACCAACGCTCCTTGCTTAAGAACAGACAAGGCTGCTTGGATAAGAGAGCTTCGAGAGGCAACAAAAGAATTTTCCACACTCGAAGGTGTTCGGAAAGAAGCCCTTGTTAGATTAAATCTTACACTCTTACATGATAAAATTTGTATTTTAGCTAAATCTCGTGGTCTTCCGGTTTGTTTAGTACAAGAAAAAGTCCTCTATTTGCTACTTATGAAGGTCAATTCTTCGAAATTTAAGGGAGTGTCTCATGAAAAAATTCAAAAAGATCTGAACGAAGCTATTAAGGAGTCATTAAATCTATTTTATCCGAAAAGTGAGAGCGAATTGAATTTGCTTCTTCGAATAGCAAGAGCTTTGCTAAATCAAGAAGATCTCCCAAATGGTCGTGATATCCCTCTCTATTTTAGAAGCCATTTGAACATGATATTTAATGAGGATGGGACTTGGAACTTCAACTCTACTTATCAGTCCTCCTATCTCACTCATTTCAATTCGCATCCTAGGTTTAAAGACTGGGTAGAGGTGGCTTTACGAAACTACACTAGAGAGATTGAAGCAATGTCCTCTCAGGAGAAAAAACTGCGATTGCAGACTAATTCAGAGTTGTTTGATGACAAGATATACGTAGCATCCGATCAACATCCAACTGTTTCAGATTGGTTGGATGATGAAGAGTTATCATTTGAGGCGTGTGCGCCTGCAAGAGTTCAATATTTTTTATGCTTGTCTCGATTTGATCTAGATGACGAAGCCTGTACTAGCTTTTTTATCTCCCCAAAATGGCTTTTTTTACTTTGTTGCTTTTGTCCAAGCAAGATCTCTAGGATGATTCTTGAAGGGCTAGATTTTCAGGTACTTACACAACTAAACATTCAAGACGTATACGCTTTATCTGAAAATGTCACGGAATGGAATCGTCTACAAAGCCTTGTCGGTCCCTTGTATCATCTAAGAAGTGGGGATGAGACTGTAGATTTTCAAGAAAGATTATTTGAGGAGTCAGGTGAGTCTTACCAATTGACAGACCTGATGTGGTTTTTATTGCAAAATGTTCAGAGTGTAGAGAGGTTAAAGAGGCTGGGATTTGATATATTGCAGCTTCTACAGTTAGATGTTTCAAGATTGAGGATTGTCATACGGAACGCGGCCCTTGTTCTCAAGTTGATTCGACATGGTGCTGAAGTTCTTGATTTAACTAGTGAAGAATTGGTGGAGACTCTCCAAAATTCTGAGCAGATTCTTAGATTAGATCAAAAGGTGTGTCCCATCACCGAGCTGTTTCGTTACCCTACGGAAACTCGAAGGATATGTTATCGTAATCCTGAGTCATTTGAAGTTCTGGTAAAAACTCCAGGGTGCACTCTAGCTTCTCTTCTGAGCCTTCCAGGGAGTACACTTAGACTCCACTTGAAGTATGCACAACGTTTTCATGAATTTGCTGCTCTTATACCGGCTACTGTTCTTCAGGTAATGCCATGCGCTCTGATGTCAGAGCTGTATAAGATGGGTTCAAAAGATGGTCTTCTCCTACTAATGGAAGGGCTTTGTATAAGAGACTTTGATGGGATTTCCGATGATAAGCTCAAGCATTTTGTCACACTTCCTGGGGAAGTGAATATGACTATGAAATTTTTAGGTCCTAGGTTTTTTCGTCATCTCAGTTTAGAAGCTCTAATTCGTTTTCTAAAGAAGTCAAAAACGATTCTTCCATTATTAGAGAAAGTGACGCTTTACTATCACGAAAGAATGGTTCAGGTCATCCAGTTATCACACCTTGATGAAGACACATTGGAGAATTTATTCAGTTGTAAAGAGGCTTTGCAGGAAGCACTCAGACTTGGATTGAGTGCGACAGAAATTGTTGATTTCAACGAAAATACGAGTGTCACAAGAGGCGCGGGTTCGTCGAACCTCATATTAGAGAGGATTTCTGACGTTGGAATATTGGTGAATTTAGGCTTTAAAGTGCGCCATTTTCGCGATCTTTTTTTGAAGAGGAGGCTTACGACCCTTCTTGAAAAAACTCCACAGGTGCAATTGTGGTTGAAGCCATTCTCACATTTAGATGCGGATAAAGTGACGCGGATCACTTCCTCTTCCCCTTTACTTGATCTCTTTGAGGCGCATGGAGAAGTCATCTTCGATTTACTTCGAGGAAACCCTGCCGAGAATCGACCAAAAATCCCCTTTAACGAATTGGCAAAATTGCTAGAGGATCAAAACGCTGGCATGAGCTATGGTTTGACGGAAGGTCGGGAAGCGATGAACTTGTTGTTAGAGTTGAATACACCTTTGACTGTTGCAGCTGACTTGTTAGCTCGAGTTAGAATTCGCCGGTTTATTGAGGATCATGCAGAAGGTGTGAGGCAACTCTCCCGAGCGGGCCTTGTCCCTAGCTTTTTTCCTCTTTACAGCGATTGTGAACTTAAGGACCTTTGTTCACAACTTGAGCTAGCTTCACAATTTGCCAAAAACCATAACGCCTTATCTAAGCGCCCAGAGTGCATTGCTCAGATTTTTTGTTTTGCTAAGGGCTATCAACAACTCTCTAGTCGAGGCGTGAGAGTGAGAGACCTCATACCGATTTCAACAGAAACGAGGAAGTATGTGCTGCGCTATCCAGAGAGTTTAGATGCTAAGTTATTAAACTGTAATTTCTTGAGTTCTATTTTTTACCTCGCTTTGATGGCTTTAAGGGGCGTAGCGAGGTCACTCATCCAGGTGTTGGGTTAAAGTTCTCGCCTTGAGCGATTTCTGTCAAAATCACCCCTGATTTATTCCCTTTTTATTGAGCTTTAGTGATGGCCAAAAACGAAAGTTGAGCATAAACTGAGGTTAGAAGGAGGTTTATCCAAAAATGTTAGCATCTATTCTATCTCTATTTCTACTGACGTCTACTTCAGTCCTTCAGGATCATCCTCCAGCAAAAGAGGAGTTGATAGGCTCCACTCTCAATGTCGACATTCTTTCGAATCCTCTTGTCGATGAAACGGGCCATAAGTATGGCAATGGGTTCTCTGCTGAAAATCATAACCCTTATGGGATGAAAATCACGATTCAGATGACTTCTGGTTCGAACGTAAAAGACCAGTTGAAGAGGGGAGCGGTGACGATCCAACCTCATCAAACAGTCCAGCTCGGAGAAATTGTCCAAAATGACATGACCTTGGACTGGCACTGGTATGTTGAATGGTATGTTGAACCTCAATAGGCTATCATGTGGAAGTGGCTGGACCGAGTTATAGACCGTTTTTTTGCTGTAGCTGGGGCACTTCTATTTTCTCAACTCCCTTCATTCATTTTGCAGTACCGCCAATACCTAGCTGGGGCCAGGGCTGAGCTTCAAGCACAACTTCAACAAGTTGAACAGGTTGCTCATGCGAATGGCAAAACCGTAGGGCAGTTGATTGAAAAATTCTCGCAATCCAGTGATGTAGATGTTCAAGGTCAAGGAACAGTCCTGCATGAAATGCTCCATAGACTTCAATATCTTTCAGATTTGATGGAGCAGCTCAGCTCAGCAAACTGGATGATTCGACCCTTTGTTTTTATACGACATCTGCAACGCGATCTATTTGAAGGGACTTTAGCCCACTATCAGCCGACAGTGAACTTTACGTTTGAAGGATTATTTTGGGCGTTTGTTGGCCTTTTCTTCGGATTTTTGACCTATGCTCTTATAAAGTCACTCTTTAGAGCCCTATTTCGACTCTTTCGTACACCTACAAAATCGACAAATTGATAACATGTTCACATGAGACAAATTTTTTGGAGACTCACAAATTTCTTCTTTTTTTATCTCGGGTGGGGCTTTTGTCTCTCAGGGGCAGTCTTAGATCAACCCTATCAGGGGCCCCTTATTGTAGGAATTCTCATCTTGATTCATCTCGTTGTCGTCGAGTTTGTACTCCACGAGGTTTTGCTCATTCTTTCACTTTCAGTTTTTGGAACTGCTGTTGACTCCATCTTTTTAAACATTGGCATGGTGGAGTACTTAGGGGGCTACACTTACCTAAACTTTATCGCCCCTCTTTGGGTGACGAGCATTTGGGCTCTTTTTGCCTCCAGCATTAACACCTCTTTTGGGTGGTTGCAGGGACGATTTTGGCTGTCAGTGCTGCTTGGGGGGCTTGGTGGAGCTGCAAGTTATCTTGCTGCCAATCGCGTCGGGGCTGCGATCTTTTTTCCAGATACTTTGACAGTCACTGCGATTATTGGTCTTGTGTGGACTGGGTTAATGCCTCTTTCACTTTACTGGGCTGAGTATTTAAGAAAGCGTTTTAGTTAACTTTTTCGCGCGCAGAGTGTTAAGAAAAGAGGGATTTCTTTTCGAGCTCGATTCTCACGTTTGGCTTGTCCACCAGTACTTTTTTTGTTCGAAACCCACTCTTCCATTCCATCAACGACAAATCCAGCTTTGGCAAGAGCGGTGATATAGAGTGAAAGAGGGCGATGGTAAGAGAAGGTTTTCTCTGAAGCTTCTCTTTTGGATGGATGCATTTGTATCGGAATCTCTAGGGGGGTCATATAACGGTGGATTTGACGCACTTGTTCATTTGATTTCTCTTGAACGTGCCAGCTAGATTGGCGTGGAATTCTAAAACAAGGATGGTTCAGCACGATAAAAAAACGACCATTTTTTTCTAATGCCCGAGAGGCGTTTTGGATGACTCCCTCAAAATTTTCAATATTTTGTAGGGCTAGAAGGATGGTTGCATGGGTATATTTTTGTGGTAACTTGAGGGGTTTGGAGATGTCAGCGACTGAAAAAGTATGAGAGGGGCACATAGAGTGTTTTTTGGCACTTCGGATCAGATCTTTTGAGACATCGATTCCGTGATAGCCGGTTTCCTTGCTGATGTGACGTTCAAGGATACCCTGTCCGCAAGCAAAGTCAATGAGACAGCATTTCTGCGGATTTTTGACCTCAAGTAGGGGAAGAAGGCGTGGAAGGATCACCTCACGGTGATAGTAGTGGCCATCCTTGCCTACCGTTTTATCATACCATTTTGAGACTCCCTGCCAGGAGCTTCGGCTTTGTCGGCGCTTTTTCATGGGTTGGTAGGGGTAAAAATCTTTTTATTAAATTTTTAAGGCTTTATATTAACGTTTAGAGTAGGTAACTGTAAAGAGGTCTAATGTCTTCTGTTTCAGGACCTGGGGGACCAACTCCACCCCCGAGTGTCAATAACGCAATTGAACAAGCCCAAGAGGTTGTTGAGAGTCTTGCTCAAGAAGCATCAACAACGTCGAATCCTGGTGCTGACAAATTGGCTGGATATATCAGTGATCTGCAGCCTTCATTTGAAGCGATGCGCGGTAGTCTTGCTGGTGACCATGTTCGTCAACTAGCAGGAGTGAGTGACAAATCACTGGATAAGCTTTCGAAGACTTTGGCGACAGTTTTGGGAACTCCAGAAGTGGCTCGGAGCATTGCGCAACCAACTAAAACAGGGAATCTAGGAAATATTCTTCTCCTCCTTGGAGATATGGTGACGGAGCTTCAAAACCGTAGAAAAGAGGTCTTGATTCAAAAAAAGAAATTTCGTGTGGAGCGCTATGAGTTTATTCAGATGCTGAACTCCACAGAGAAAGAGTTTAAACGTGTTGTCACATTGATTAAGAAAAAGCGAGCAGGAGATAAACTTCTAGATCGCTTAATGAAAGAGATCTCTGAGACAATGACCCAGTTAAAGCGCTATCGCAATCTGAAGATACACAAAAAAGTCACCCTCGTGATGGACGAAAAGTGGAAATCGCGGATCATAGAGATTATTGACTTGATGCTCTACGATTCTGATTATGCGGCTTATATCAGGGAAGTTCTCAATGGAGAAAAAACGAATGGAAAAGACCACGTAAAGTTGAGAGAGGTGCTCTACAAATTTAAAGAGATGGTTGAAGAGTTTTAACTTTCAGATTAATCGAGTTTGATCCAGCCACGGCGACGACTCCCCAAAGTCTTTTTCTTTCTCTTCTTTCCACGTTTCTTTTTCTTTTCAGCTAGATATCGCTCTTTTTTTTCTTCACCGAGCGCATCCCATACAAATGCTTGGATTTCTTCCCGATTCTTCTGGATTCTCTTCCACTGCTGTTCGGTGAAGTTGTCTGGGTTGTCGAGGTAGTTCGAGACTTCGGTAGGGGAGAGGCCAGCCTTTTCAAATAGAGTATCTACGTTTTGATCTAAACCCTCTCTCTGCTTCCGGACACCCTCAAGCTCCTTCAGAAGCTTAGCGATCTCCTTCTCATCCTCTCCTCGGTCTTTTATAGGGTGGCGTACCATGGTCCTCAGGGTAGGCGATCCATTTTAAAAAGACAAGACTCGCCAGGATAGACATGAATCCGGTATAATACTTCCTATGTGGACCTTTATCCATACCCTATTTCTAGCCCTGGGGGCCGTCGTCTACCTCCCACTTCACTCTGTGAAAAGATGGAGGCAAGGCCGCTCCTCGGCAGCTCTTAGCGAAAGGCTCGGTTGGGTCTCTCTTCCTCAAGATGTCAATCAGGGGAGTGTTGTTTGGGTACATGCCGTCTCTCTTGGAGAAACAAAGGCACTTTTCCCTGTTATTCAGAAACTACGCACGGAGAAACCGGAACTCGAGTTTGTTTTTTCATTTGCAACATCGACGGCTAAAGAAGAGGCGAAGAGACTCTACCCATTTGCAAAGGGGTATTATTATTTTCCTTTAGATTTTCCTTGGATTTGGAGACGGTTTTTCAACCACCTTCGCCCTCGTTTGGTCATTCTCTCAGAAACAGATTTTTGGTATGAATTTTTGCATTCTGCAAAAAAAGTGGGTGCGATCACCGTTCTTGTGAATGGAAAAATTTCGAATAATTCGTTGAAAATGTTCCAGCGAGTTCGTCCGTATGCAGATGCCATTTTTTCACACATAGATCACTTCTATCTTCAAAATGACATTTATCTCAACCGCTTCGCGGAGTTAGGGATTTCAAAAGAGCGGATGCATGTGACAGGGAATTTAAAGATTGACTCTCTTGTCTCTACAGAGGCCCCGAGCCCTCTTGATTCCTTGAATCAGATCAAAAAAGATGGGGATCAAATCGTTGTAGTTGCCTCGACACATCCCGGTGAGGAAAAGTTAATTCTTGATTCTCTTAAGCCGCTTCTGGAGACACATCCTCAATTGAAGATTTGGTTTGCCCCAAGACATCCTGAACGCTTTTTAAATGTCTTTAAAGATTTACAAAAGGAAGGATTGGAAACCCTGCTATATAGTAAGGTTGACAAGGGGCATCAGGGTCAAGACTACCGCTTGCTTCTGCTGGACAAAATGGGACTTCTAAAAAGTTGTTTTTCTGAGTGCCATCTCGCCATTGTGGGGGGAAGCTTTGTTCCTGTAGGAGGCCATAATATCTTAGAGGTGACTCATGCCGAGCGACCGGTCCTTTTTGGCCCTTATATGCACACTCAGCAAGAGTTCGTAGACCTCGCTCTTCGCTTTAAAGTCGGAGAGCAGGTGGAGATAAACAGACTCCAGAAAGCCGTTGAAAAGTCCCTTCACTCAGTCGATCCAGCATTTCATGAGGCTTGCCGGAGCCTTTTTAAGGAGAGTCAGGGTGCAGCTGAGTTGACATACAGTGGAATTGAGAGTTGCTTAAAATCTTAGCGTTTGATAGGATTTTGCTCGATCGCGGGGTGGAGCAGGGGTTAGCTCGTTGGGCTCATAACCCAAAGGTCGGAGGTTCGAATCCTCCCCCCGCTATTTTTTCTCATCGTTTTTTCTCATGGGCGGTATAGCTCAGTTGGTAGAGCAACGGAATCATAATCCGTTTGTCCCTGGTTCGAGTCCAGGTGCCGCTAACTTGAATGTTTCAAAACACCTGCGAAAATGGAGTAAACTCGTTATCAATGCGACTGAACTCTCTCGCAGGGAAGGGGCTTCGCTTCTCAACGAAAGAGAGCTCTTTTGAGGATCACGAAAAGCTCATGTTGCGTGTCTCTCATAACACTGCTTGAAACCTCTCTAATTCAGACTTTTTCTCCTAAATAGCCTTATTTTCTTGATTTTTGATCTCTCCTCCCAAAAAATCGGAGTATGAAGCAAAACTCATTCGAGGCTCGTAAACCCTTTTTACTTGAGAATGAAGGCTCCAATCTTTTCGGGGTCCTTCACCTGCCAGAGAAGACACGAGTGGCTCCAGTGGTCCTTTTCTTCCACGGTCTTGGTGGAAATAAGGTAGGGCGCTACCGCCTTTTTGTTGAATTAGCAGAGCGCCTGTCTCGATCGGGCATTGCCTCTGTCCGCTTTGACTTTAGGGGGAGTGGCGATAGTGAAGGTGCTTTCCAGAAAATGACTTTGTCGACTCAGGTTTCTGATGCCCAGACTGTTTTTTCCATGATTGAAAAACATCCCCAGTTGGATGAAAGCCGTGTTGGTATTCTAGGGAAGTCCTTAGGTGGAGTGGTCGGTGTCTTGACAGCACAAGAAATCCCTTTCATCCGTTCTGTAGCTCAATGGGCGTCTCCTTTTGGAGCTAAGCCTTGGGCTGAGCAGCTTTTGCATAAGCTCGATCAAGAAGATTTCCATAAAAATATCGAGTTCAATGGAGTTGTCATTCACCAAGAACTCATCAAAGAGTTTGTGACATTGAACATCGAAGAGGCGTTGTCCCAGATCCAATCCAAACCCTTTTTATCTATCCACGGAGAAAGAGATTCGTCTGTCCATCCAGAACATCAACAGCACTATATTCGTAAGAGAGAGGGGGCTGAGGGAGAAACGCGGACTCTTCTACTCCCATCGAGCGATCATGATTTTGGTTGCGTAGCCGAGCAGGAGATGCTGCTTTCTGAAACACTCAAATGGTTTCAGGAGACACTGTGAACTTCGACACCCACGCATTACTCAAGACGAAATTTGTAGATCTGGATGAGCCGGCACCAGTCCTTCCTGAAATTCAAAGTATCCTCCCACATCTTTCTAAAAGAAGACCTTTGAAGCTTATCGAAGGTGTCACGAGCAGACGAAAAGAGCTGAAGGTGGGAGTTCTCTTTTCTGGTGGGCAAGCATCGGGAGGGCACAATGTCATCGCTGGACTCTTTGATAGTCTTCACCAGCTCGCAGAACAAGTGACTCTATACGGTTTCCTAGGAGGGCCGATTGGACTTATTTTGGGAAACTATAAAATTCTCACGAGAGAGCTCTTAGATGGTTATCGTGACCAGGGTGGCTTTGATCTTTTAGGTTCAGGAAGAGATAAGGTAGAAACCGAAGAACAAATTGCACAGTCAAAACGGGTTGTCCAAAAGCTTGGCCTGGATGGCCTGGTCATTATAGGTGGTGATGACTCCAATACGAATGCTGCATTTTTAGGAGAGGAGTTTGAAGCAGAGGGGATTCCTTGCTCTGTGATCGGGGTGCCTAAAACGATTGATGGAGACTTAAAAAATGCTTTCGTAGAGACTTCATTTGGTTTTGACACTGCAACAAAGACCTATAGTGCGACGATTGGAAATATTGCACGAGATGCACTTTCAGCAGGCAAATACTATTTTTTTATTAAACTGATGGGAAGGGCTGCTTCTCATATTGTCTTGGAGTGTGCTCTCAAGACCCACCCAACATTGGCATTTATCAGTGAAGAGGTTGAAGCTGAACAGTGGAAGCTTAGTGATCTAATTGATCAACTTGTGAATTTGATTGAGCAACGCTCAGCTGCTGGAAAAAACTATGGAGTCATCCTGATACCTGAAGGAATTGTTGAGTTTATTCCAGAGATGAAGCAGCTTATCTTAGAGTTAAACCGTTCCTTATCTGATGCTCAGGAGGAGCTCACTCCAGAATCTCAACAACTCTTTGAATCTCTCCCTTTATCGTTTCAAAAACAGATAAAACTAGAGAGAGATCCCCATGGAAATGTCCAAGTTTCGAAAATTGAAAGCGACCGCCTTTTATTAGAAATGTGCAAGAAAGAGTTGAAAGTACGATCTTTTAAAGGGAAGTTTTCGGCGCAGCCCCTCTTTTTAGGTTACGAAGGGCGTTCAGCAAGACCTAGCCCATTTGACGCGACCTATACGTACGCCCTAGGGCTGCTCGCAGGTAAATGCATTGCTTCTGAAAAAAATGGGTATATGGTTGGACTGCGCAACTTGAATCAACCCGCTGTCCAGTGGATTCCTGTGGTTGCTCCTCTAGCGTCTTTGATGGTGTTGGAGGAACGAAAAGGAAAGATGAAAGCAGTGATTCAAAAGGCTTTGGTGGACCTTCATGGGGCACAGTTTAAGAAGTTTCAAAGTTTACGAGAAGGCTGGCAAAGGGGAGATCACTTCCTCTATCCTGATCCTATTCAATTTACATAGCCTGCATATTTTTTCTGAGCTTTTAGACTCACTGAAAATGGTTTCTTCCCACTTTCAATCATGAAGGTAACAACTGACAAAGCGGTCGCCACCCATAGAGACCATATCAGGAGGGGAGGTTAGACAGGCACTGTGGACATGAGGGCAGAGGTCTGAGTGGACACACCTAGATAAATCTTCTGCAGACTCAGAGGCGTCCGTACCAAGAGTGGGTGGTAGAACGTGAAGGGCTTCTGTTTTCTCAGCGGGTTTGAGAGCATCTAGCATCGACTTTGTCAGGGGGTGGAGGGGAGATTCAAAGAGTTTGTCGGTGGGTTGGATTTCAATAATGGAGCCTTGATGCAAGACTGCTGTCTTTGTGGAGAGGTATTTTACGACAGCGAGGTCATGCGAGATGAAGAGGATAGTCATTTGCTTTTTCTGATGGCTCTCTTTGAGCAGGTTGATGACCTGTGCTTGTACCGATGCATCCAACGTTGAGACTGCTTCATCTAGAATTAACAAGCTAGGCTCAAGAATGAGGGCTCTCGCAATGGCGACTCGTTGGCGGGCTCCTCCGCTTAGCTCTTCTGGGTAGCAGCTAAGAGTCAATAGGTCGAGGCCGACTGAGGAGAGAGCCTGTTGCACTTTCTTCTCTGTTTCCCTCTGGCTTAAGTTCCAGTGTGTGAATAGAGGTTCTGCAACCAGGTCAAACACTGTCATCTTTGGATTCAGAGAGCTGTAAGGGTCCTGAAAAACCATTTGGACGTGGCGCTTAAATTCGAAGCGCTCACCTCTGTTCATATTCTTATAATTTTTTCCTTGAAAAAAGAGTTCACCGTGGTCTGGCGAGCTGAGCGCTGATAAGATACGAGCGAGTGTTGTTTTTCCAGATCCGCTAATCCCAACAAGACCAATGATTTCCATTGGATAGATCTCAAAGTCAACACTGCGAAGGGCATGGACAGATACTCCTCGGGTATGGAAAGTTTTGGAGACTTGAGAAAGTTGAATTAGTTGATTTGACATTTTTGGAGAGAACCTTGGTAAGTGGGATGATAGAGCCAGCAGGGAACTTTCAACTCAGGATCTTTTGATGGATCGTGCTCACTGCATATTTGCATCGCTTTGGGACAGCGTGGATGAAAGGCACAAGCTTTGGGGCGAGTTTCTGGAAGAGGAGGGACCCCTGGGATGACAATCAATGGACCACTTTTTTGTTTTGCGAGTCGTGGGCACGAGGCGAGAAGGAGTTGTGTGTAAGGGTGCTTTGGGCTTTTGAAAATCTGATTTGTGTTTCCTGTTTCTACAATCGAACCTGCATACATCACATAAATTCTATCCGAGATTTTTGAAGTCAGATGGAGGTCGTGTGAGATGAAAAGGACCGAAGTGTCTAAATTTTTTAAGAGTCTTAACACTTGTGATTCTGTGATGACATCCAGGGAAGAGGTGGACTCGTCAGCAATGATCAGTTTAGGATGGCAAGATATAGCGATAGCAATCGCAATTCTTTTTCTCATCCCACCGCTGATCTCGTAGGAGTACTGGTGCATGCGCATCAGAGGATGCGTGATGCCGAGGTGAAAGAGGATTTCGACTGCTTTATTGAAGGCTTCGTCCTTGGGAGCCTTCCGATGCTTGACGATGGTTTCAATGAGTTGATCGCCGATGGTGATGACAGGGTTGAGTGCTGATAGAGGATCTTGAAAAATCATCCCTATCTTGGCTCCTCTGATCGACTCCATCGTTTGGGTGTTGGCTTTGATTAAGTCCATACCCTCGAAGAGGATGTGGCCTGAGACATGCTCCTTTCCAGAGGTGACTTGCAAGCGCATGATCGCCTTCGAAAGCGAGCTTTTTCCGGAACCTGTTTCTCCAACTAGCCCAACAATCTCCTTATCCATAACCTTCATCGATATATTGTGCAGAATATTTACGTTTTGCTGATCTTGTTCGACACTTAATGAGAGGTTTTGGATTTCTAGAAGAGGTTGATTCATGTTACACCTTTAAGATCAGTTTTTTTTGTAGTCGGTCTGAAAGGAGGTTGAGGGAGAAGATCGTAAGGGACATCATCCCCGCTGGAATGAAAAGCCGGTAGGGGTGGTACTCAATAAAAGAAACCGCCTCAGCCGCAATAGTTCCCCAGCTAGCTAAGGGAGGTTCCACACCGAGACCCAGAAAGCTTAAAAAGGCCTCAAGGAAAATCGCTTTTGGAATGGTCATCGTTGCAGTAACGATGATCGAGCCGACAGCATTGGGGAGAATGTGTTTCTTTAAGATTTGAAGGCGGCTGACACCTAGCGCCTCGGCGCTGAAAAGAAAATCCTTTTGCATGATCGTGCGTACATCTGCTCGAATGATACGGGCCATTGGAATCCAAGCCAGGAAAGCAATCGAAAGGATGATGGAGGTGAGTCCTGTCCCCAAAGCAACAGATATGATGATCACGACAAGCATATGTGGAAGTGAATAAAGAATGTCCATCAGTCTCATTAATAGATAATCAACTTTCCCACCCATCATTGCAGAAAGGGAACCAAGGCTCACTCCAAGAATGAGGTCAAGGCTTGCGGCTAAGACACCGATCATCATCGAAAGGCGCGCCCCATAAGCTACACGGACCAATAGATCTCTTCCAAGCTCATCGGTTCCAAACCAATGTGATAGATTGGGGGCCATGTTCATTTTAGCGAGTTCTGTCTTCTGGTAACTGTAAGGGCTGACGACGGGTGCTACGACTGCAAAAGTCATGATGCTCAGGAGCACAAACAAAGCAATCAAGAAGAGTGGGTCTGACAGGAGTTTTTTTCTCCTCCTGTAGCGGGGGGTATCTCGTCTCAGTAACTTTTTGTTTAGAGGAAGAAAGGCCTCCGGTGAAAGGACGGTCGGGCTACTCATAACGCCTCCTAAGTCTGGGGTCTAAAGCGAGGTAAAGTAGATCAGAAATAAAGATTAGGGTAATCAGAACCAAACTGTAGAATAAAGTAGTTCCCATGATTAATGGGTAGTCACGGTTCAAAATACTGGCAACATACCAGGTTCCTAATCCCGGAATTCCAAAAATACGCTCTACAACAAAACTTCCTGTAAGGATTGCGGCAGAGGTTTGTCCAAGATAGCCAACAACGGGGGCTAATGTATTGGGAAGGGCGTGGCGGAACAAAATACGAAACTTAGAGAGTCCTTTGGCTTCAGCTAAAGTAATGTAGTCGCTTTTTAACACTTCAGAAAGCTTTACATCCACAAGGCGTGCAATCACAGCCATTGGAAAAGCTGCCAATGAGAGAGTGGGGAGGATGGTATGGCTAAAGCTTCCCCATTTTGCTAACGGAAGGACATCCCATCGAATCGCAAAGAAATACTGAAGCAGGGGCGCAGCGATAAAACTTGGAATGGAAATGATGGCGAGAACTGTCAATGTCAAAATGGGAGAAAATCTCGATTGATTGTTGAGTTGTAGTAAGATTCCAAGCAGGATACCACCGGTCGCGGAGACAAAGATCGCTTGTAGTCCTATGATAGCAGAGATGGGAAAGGAGTCCAAAATGATGTCACAAACACTTCTTGATGGGTAGACCATCGAGGTTCCAAAGTCCCCACTGAAAACTGAGCGCAAGTAGATAAGGTACTGTTCTCCCACAGAGAGTGAAAGGTTATAGTGTTCTTTCAATTTGGTTAAGACTTCGGGAGCAAGGGCTTTTTCTTCAGTAAATGGGTCACCGGGTAAAGCTTTGATCATTAAAAAAGTGAGAGTAATGATCAATAAAATCGATATGAAAAGGTAGATGAATCGTTCTATGAGATAGCGAACCATTATCTCTCCTCAACTTGGGTACTAAATTTTGCCGATTTAAAGTCCACAATGCCAAACCTAGCAATATGAAACCCCTGGAGCTGGGGGTTTTTTACGAAGACGACATTCTGGTATAAAATCGGTGCAATGATATCTTCTCTATCGAGTAGATCTTCTGCTAGAGCAAGGGAAGAGAGAGCCTCTTCTGGAGACTCAGCTTCTTTTGAGTGTAGAAGAGCTTTTCGGAAGTGGAGGCTCTGCCAAGAGGTTCCATGCATCGAATGGTGTGGATCTAGAAACAACTCCATGTAGGAGTAAGGGTCAGAATTTTTTCCTAGCCAGCTAAACCTTGCTACATCGAAGTTGCCTGCGGCGACTTCACTGATGTGAGCTTTCCACTCTCGTGGTCTCAGGCGGACATCTGCATCGAAAAGTTCTTTCCAGCGCTGTTGTATCGTCTGGGCAATAGCGCGGTGGTGTTCTAGATTGTTGTAACTGATTACAATCGGAGTCTGTCGGGAATTGGGCTCTACGATTTCCAGGCCATCGTTGAATAGCTGAACAAGCTCTTCATCACTGAGCCACACCTCTTTGTCAGAGAGAAAGCTCAGCTCTTTTGGTAAAAAGTGGTAGGCAGGCTCCTCGTTTCCTGCGGTGATGTGCGTTGTGATTTCTCTTCTAGGAATACTCAGGCTCAGAGCCTTGCGTATTTGAGAAATGCGCAGGAGAGGGTGGGTAAGATTGAATGAGTAGTAGTAGGTTTGGTGTGACTTTCTGGTCTGCAGGATTCCAGCTTTGTTGAGACGGGATGTGGCGTGTGTTGGAATTCCTGTGGAGAGAGGCCCCCCCGCCCAGTCTAGTTGTCCTTTTTCAAAGAGACGTAGCTCCGTATTAATGTCAGTTAGAAAAGAGATGTGAATTTCGTCTAAGTGGACATTTTTTTTGTCCCAATAGCGTGGGTTTTTCAGAAGCTCCATCTCCTGTTGGGGTGTCCACTTTTTTAGAGTGAATGGGCCGTTTCCGATACACTCCAACTGAGAGAAGCAGTCAGGGTGATGGCGGTTGATCGGAAAGAAGTGTGGAAGAGTCAACTCCTCCAAAAAATAAGAACTTGGATAGTTGAGCTCAACAACCAGTGTTTCAGCGTCGGGTGCATAGACTCCTAGATGGCTTGGGGGGATAGAGCCTGCTAGGACTTCTTCTGCATGCTTAATAGAAAATAGGTTCGAAGCAACAGTTGCAGGAGAATGTGGGTCAAGCATCTGTTTCCAACTATATTCGAAATCATAAGCTGTCACAGGCTCCCCATTGCTCCACTTCGCATTGCGGATATGGAACGTGTAGATTTTTCCGTCGTCAGAGCATGTATAGCGATCTGCCATCGCTGTACAAAGTTTTCCATCTTGATCGAACCGCATCAGTCCCTCAAACAACATGGGATAGATGTTGTTCAGGTAGGAGAAAGTGGTGCCTTTTGGGTTTAATGTTCCTGGCTCGGCGTAGAAGTTGATTCTCAGTCGGTTTTTTTTTGAGTAGGGTAAAGAATTCTGATGGCAACAGGACAGAAGGGGAATCAGTCCAATGAGAGTCAGTTGACAGAAGAATCGCAGCATGTCTTTTATCCAGATTAACCCGTTTTGTAGAAGTGAACAGTATAAATGTAAGCATATCCGCGAGTAAATGGTCAATTTGTTTTATCCTTCTGACCCATCCCTAACCTTCTGATCCTAAGTGATTCAAAAAATTCATATTCAAAAAGTGGCTTACAGAATATGCTGAACCTTAAACAGGAAGGAGTTATGGACAGAAAAATTCTTGTAGCTGGCGTAGGAATCGTTGGATTTCTCTTTGTTTTTTACTTAATTGTCTTCACCCAAACAGGGGCTGAAGGGGAGAGTCAGGCAGGAAAGGCTTCGGTCAAGGACGAAATTTTCTCCGCCTGGAAACCTTTTACTTCAGAAAAGAATCACTTTAGTGCTCTTTTTCCACTCCTTCCCCAAAAAGTAAGTCATGCCGTCACAACCCCTGGCAGCGCTCAAAAAGCCACTTTGACCATGTATGTCTCAGAAAGTCCCAATGGAACAGTACTGAGTGTGAGGGTCGTGAAGTATTCAGAAGAGGAAAAAGATGTCATGGATCTCATGAAGCTAACCATGAATAGCATGATGGAGGCCCATAGTGAAAGTGTCCTGCGTGATATCAGGGAAAATACATTTTTGGGCAATCCTGGCTTAGAGTTTTCAATTCAGGATCCAGAAATACGGATTATGGCGCAGAGCTTTTTCAAAGATAACGCTCAGTACTCTCTGATTTATATTTCTAAATTAGACTCTTTTGATGAAGATATCTTTCGCCACTTTGTCTCAAGCTTTAAGCTCACGAATGGTGGATAAATCTATCGACTTTCCAACCGTTATCGATCGATCACTTTTTTATAACTGAAAGAGATGATCAAAACGAGCCCACTAAAAATCATCAGTGTTCCTCCAGGCATCCAACCTCCAGTTGTATAGAAACGATACGCAAAAAATGCTGTCAGCAGGAGGCTGAGGAAGGTGATGGCTGTGAGTGCGACCATCCTATTTTTCTTCAGAGTGAAGGCTGAAATTGTTAGAAGTAGGCAGAAGATGCCTCCCATCCAAAGTGAAATTTCGCTTCCAGCAACAATGAATCCAGTCAGGCCTCCTACAACAAGAACGGCGGCATAAGTGAGAATGAGATAGAATAGGAATTTCACAGTTGACTCTCTTTGGTGGAGTTAAATTGTTCTGTAAAGAAGTGGTTGATTGCGTGCCAGGAGCGTGCTGAAGCGAGAGGGCTATAGAGAAGCCCTTTTTCTGCATCATTTGCTTGAGGGTTCGTAAAGGCGTGAAGGGTTTTACCAAAAGTATGGAACTGCCAGTCAACATCCGCTTCGTCGAGTTCTTCTTGGGTCGACTGGATATTGTGGCTAGAAACCATCGGGTCATCGTTTCCGTGAAGAAAAAGGGCTGACCCACTGAGCTTTGGTTTGTTGGGAGTGCGGATGGCTTTGACATCACCTAGCTGGTCTGCAAGCACGGCATGGCAACAGACGATGCAGCGGACTTCTGCCCCACTACGAAGCAGTTCGAGGGCTGTGAGTCCACCGAAACAAAAACCGATCACTCCGACTCTTTGAGAATCGGTGTAAGGAACCTCGCAGACAACAGCAAGAGCTGCTTTTGCTCGCTCTTGAAGCAGTTTACGCTCCTTGAAAAGAGGGAGCATTAACTCAAGAGACTCTTCGTCTGTTGTCGCGTTCTTACAATCTCCAAAGACATCCATAGCAAAGGCGACATATCCCTTGCTTGCAAATTCGTCAGCTTTCTGTCTTGCAAAGTCATCTTGACCTCTCCAAGCGTGAGCGATTAAGACCGCAGGGCGTTTTTCTGTAATAGAGTTATCGTAGGTTAAGTACCCTAACATCTGCTGGCCATCGAAAGAGTAGGGGACTGTAGATGCAAACACTCTGTTAACTCCTCTGCTTTATATCGGATGGCGATTCAAAAAAATTTTGAAACTGGATCATCAAAAATCTCCCTCAAAAGAATTGTGCAGGACTATAACTGAAAATTTTAGAGTGTGTAAAGAAAAATCTTCTGTTTACTTCTACTTCGAAAATCTTTGAATTTGATACAATTTTTGAAGGTAGTTTGATGTTTAATGAATCTAGATATAAAATGAATCGAATCACAATTGGAGGTTATTTTGATTAAGAATGTATTACTACTATTACTAACTGTACCTTGCTTCCTTTTTTCATCTGCTCAACCGAAGGCTATAGGACCCTGCTTTAACCCAGAATCCCTCGTTGATGCCTTTCGGGAAAGAATCGAGACTGGGTACGCTCCCCAGGGCTGGAAATCTGAAACATTTGGGTGGGATCTTGACGTGGAAGTCAAGAAGGTGAAAGCAGCACTGAGGTCGTGTGAAACGGTGCCTGAAATGTCAACCGCCTTTGCTGGATTTTTCAACGGTATGCGAGACTATCATGTGCGCATCATTTTCGCTGATGATGACTCCTACTCCTACCTACCTCTCATGGCGAAGACAGTGAATGGAAAAACCTTTATCACTCACGTGTTCCGAGAAATTGTGACTGAAGATGAGTGTCCTGTTCAAGTGGGGGATCAACTACTGACTTTTGATGGAAAACCGGTTGCGGAGGTTCTAAAAGAGATCACTGAAATCTCCACTCCCAATTCCAATCCTGCAACAGATGGCTCCTTTGCAGATACGACACTTCTTCTAAGAATTGGGGCTTTCGGACACCCAACGAAAGAGGGTAAAGTGAGTTTGACCTATCTGAGTAAGGATTCAAACGAAACAGAGAGTCTAGAGCTCGAATGGGAGCATTCAGCCTGTAAGCTTCCCTATTTCGGCTCTAAAAAGTCAGGGATTTTGTCTTCATGCCCTCTCTTTAACCGAAACTCAATGAACCATCAGATGACTTCTAATTGGGCAGTTGTAGATCCGAGGAAAAAGATGATGGGAGGGACTCCTCTTCCAAATAGCATAGGTAGTCAGCATTCGCTTTTACCATCCCTCGGCGAGATTCTTTGGGAAGAGAGAGATTCACAACACTTCCAAGCCTATATCTACCGTCATCCTTCTGGAAAAAAAGTTGGTTTCTTAAGAATTCCAACCTTTTGGTTTGAGGAGGAGACAGCGGCTGAAGAAGCGTTTGCTCTCATTGATAAAATGGAACAAAACGCTGACTGCCTAGTCATTGATCAGATGAACAACGGTGGAGGAAATGCATTTTTTCTTTACTCCCTTCTATCAAAGTTGGTTACAGAAACAACTCAAGCACCTCGACATCGATTCGTGATCGATTATGAACTCATCACGACGGCTCGTCAATTTGAAGAGTACTTGAGCGATGAAAGGAATGTGACAGATCTGCTTGAAGAGTTATCCAGCTATGGATATGCGGATGAAAATGTGATGCTGGACAACATTCAGAATTGGGTTGCCTTTGTAAAAGAGGAGTGGGAGAGAGGGCACAGTCTCTCCGATCCTTTCTACCTTTATATTGGAGATTCAATCCAGCCGAACCCGAAGGGGGGATTCACAAAGCCCCTTCTTGTCTTGATCAACGAGTTGGACTTCTCTTGCGCCGACTTCTTTCCTGCGATTCTGCAAGATTGCGGCCGCGCCACTTTAATGGGCTCTAGAACGTCTGGAGCAGGAGGATATGTGACAGGGCAGGCAATTGGGACTCAAATGGGAACCATTGGATTCACATTGACGGGATCTATCGCTGAACGCCCGTCCGGAGAGCCTATTGAGAACTTAGGTGTCATGCCTGATATTGAATATCAGCTCACAGAACAAGATCTTCAAGAGGGATACCGTCCTTTTGCTGAAGCGGTGAATCAAGCTGTTGAACAGCTATTGAAGTAGTCTTAAGCAGCAATAGGGGTGGAATTCCACCCCTATTGCTATCTTGATCAATTACGCTGCGCGTTGTGTATTTCTTGGACGAGGATACGAGTTATCCAACCAAAGGGTAAGAGGGGTGATCCCTCGAGAGACCTCAACGGCTCCAATCATGCCAAGCCCTAATGTGTAGGGGTCGTATTCCATTCTTTTGGTGAAGTCTTCTTCCAGCTTTTGAAGAACAGATAGCTCAGCTACGACCTGCTCTTTCACAATGTCAGGTTTTCCCGCTAAGTCTCGATAAAGGCCTTTGTCGCCATTACACCACTCGTTGATGGTCCCTAATTTATTCTCTGATCCTTCAAAAATGTGAAGCCAAGCTTCCAACGTCTTTCTTCTTTCACTGATCTGCTGTAATAAACTTGATTTAACTTGCTCAAAGGAGCCCTCAGCTAAATAGGGTGCAAATAAGGATCTCAATTCACATAGTTTTTGATCACTTCTATGTCTTCGTGAAAGACAATTGAATGTTTTCTCAAGTATGAGAAGAAGCTCTCTCACTTTGACCCACTCTAAATATTCCTCTATGAAAGGTTTTAGCTGGTTCTGAGCATGTGTCGCAGCTTTATCTGCGAGCCCGCTAGGAGGTTTACTAGTTTCTACTATTTCTCTTAGAGTGCTTGTCTCTTTGAGTCGCTGGTCATAGAGGTTGTATATGCCTGAGATGAGCCCTTGTGTGATGGGATCAAACGAGACGATGATGTCTCGTTTTTTTGTCGGGTTAAAATCAATGGCGGCTTGATTTTCGTCTTTTGCCAGAGCAATCCCTTCACTGCGGAGTTTTTGAGCTAGTAGTGAATTATTTCCCTCTGCAAGTGCATGAATATTCTTCGATTCTGCAAAACGCAGAACTCTATCAAACATCCTTCTGACTTGTGCCTGCACCTCAAACATATCTCTTGCATCACCCACATAGATTAGCATTTCGTTTCTGACTATCTGATGACGATTAGCGACCCCTTTTGATGGTTCAGTCATGAGCACAAAGAGAGTCTCAGCACTGAGTAGGGTTTCTCTAGGGGGACGAACCGAGTCTTGCTCTGCAACGATTTCTGGGAAGCTTTTTCGATAATCTGGGACACGGCTTTGGTAGCGGTGATCGGGAATGGGGGCAAGATTGAGACTTTCAAGATGGGATACGAGTGCTGTAAGACGATCCCTTCTTGCAACGGCAAGAGCAGCAGATCGTACTTCATGTTCTAGAGCAGCTTGTGAGTACTCCGCCTCTAATTCTTTATAAGCACCTGTCACTTTGTTCCAGGATTTTTTCTCTCCAACTTCTCGACCATTGAGAGCGATTCTCACGCTCCTTGCAATGTAGGACCATTGGCTGAGCTTAAAAACATCAAAATCAATCTGGAGAATTTTTGCAAATTTCATCCCATCTAGCTTAAGGTCCGTTTCGACTTCATCTTCGAGCATTTCGCTAGTCAGTTCACGGCCTGTTTTCACATCGTTGGGTTTAGGAGCTGGAGGGGCAGTAAACCTCCCGGGACCCTTGACGTTTCCCTCACGATCGACGCTCACTTGATTGAGCTGTTTTAGTGAAGCTAAGTGCTTCTTCCAAACAGGATCGCCACTCGCTGCCATTTCTTGAGCAAAGACAAGCACTGTGTGGAAGATGAGGTAGTCCTTCGCATAACTGGGTTCAACTGCACTTTCTGTGAGTCTTGAGATAGTGACTCTTTTCTTAGGTGAAGTCGGCCCTTCGGAGGCTTTAAAAAGAGCTGCAATCTCTTTTCCTCCCGTCGCTGTAGGATCTATCGGCTGCCGCCTTTTCATGATCTGATCAATTCTCTCTTGAAGTTTGCCAACTTCAGGGAGTTTCTCAGCTGTACTAGTATTAATTTTGAGTGCAGAAGATAGGAGTAATGCTGTCCGGCTCCATTGATCGGAGCGATTGGAACTCAAGCCCATACTAACCTCCTATGTGTTAGTTGGTCTCCTTTCCTTCATCTTCCTTTTTAAAAGAAATAATTGTCAAATAATTGATATAAATTATTGAAAATCAATTATTTAAATTTGTTTTGCGCGAATGGAGTCTTGAGTTTTGGGGTTGGTCAGCATGACTGTATAAGAGAGCTCAGGATCGTAAGTAATCCAAACGTCTTGGCCAATAGACCAGCCCTCTAAATTCCACCCGTGATAAGGATAAATCTTATAAGTCACCCCGTTGCTCAAGGTGATCTTTTCTTTGTAGGCATGTGAAGAGGGGCCCAGTTCTTCAATCACCAGCGATTGAGCAGAATCGGGTTCTTCTTGAATAGGAGGCTCCTCTTTTTCTAAGGTATTTATAGACAGTGAATTATGAACAATGGGAGTGCTTTTCTGCTCGTAGCAGCAGCCAGTAAGTAGAAATAGGGTGATTCCCAAAACTCCGAATTGCTTCATTCTGTGCCTCCTTTGCTAAATTTAAAAAAATTATAGCCGAATTAAGGGTAAAAGTCAATGAAAGAACCGGATCGGAAAAGATGTAAAAAATATTTAAAGTACTAATAGTTCGTGATTTATGATTCGCATCTCCCTTTTCCAAAGAGCGATATCTTCTCTTTTGTGGAGGTCAAGTCCGAGAAGGTGAGGGAGACGCCCCGCAAACGATGGGTCCATCAAGTTATAGCGGAGGTTTCTCTCTAAAAGAATTCCTCTAGAGCTTGCGTAAAGGTGCATTTCAAGGAGTTCGTCTCTGTTCTCTTCCAGTAGGCGGTTTTTTCGGAAAAAGAGTCCTGGATGAACCCAGATCACGGGGAGCTCTTGAATAAGTGATTCGACAGAGTGGAGGAATTGTCTCCAAGCTTCACTGAAGAGGCTGAGGTCCGGCGGGAAGGCATGTTCTGCGACGCCAACATAGCTGGCAAGTTGAAGGTCCTTTTCGCTAATGTCGAGAGTTCCATCAGGAAGGAGCTTAGCCTCAAACCCCACATCAGCCCGAATCTCAAAGTTGTCACTTTCACGATGGACCTCTTCAATGAGCTGCTCAGGTGAGTAGGTCGGACTACGGCGTATATGCTCAAGAAAGTAGAGCTGCTGGATACCCTCACTTTGAGCGAGCTCGAAGATCTCTTTCACCGTGAGGTTGCCATCTGTATGGGATGTATGGAGGTGAAACCAGCAGGTAGGGCTAGAGCTAAAAGACATGGCAAGCGCCCTCGTTTTGGAAAGCGCCTCCCCAATAGCGGTAAAAGGAGGATGAGGCAGAATTTTTTGTCAGTGGAGGGGAAGGAAGATCGAGTGCGTCACTGATTGCGTGGGCAATGAGATTCACACCTGCACTCAAGGTGGCCGCCATGGTTCCTTGAACTCTTGGATTGCATTCGAGGAGCTTCAAGTGTCCCTCTTTGTCCTCCTTGAACTGCATTCCGTAGAGGTGAGTGAGACCTAACAGTTTACCTGCTTCAATCACCACTTTTTCGAGTTCAGGATGGGGTTCAACGGTCGTCACAAAGCTGATTCCTGTCCGGATCTGGTTGCGCCTTCTTACGAGAGCGACTTCATGATTTTCGTTTAGAAGGGCATCGACACTGAACTCATCTCCAGGTAAGTATTCAGAGAGAATCACCTCGAAGTCAGAGGGTGCACCTTCATAAATGCGGAGTAGTTCACGAAGAGGCATCTCTATGCCTAACGGTTTTTCAGTGATGAAACGCTCGAAGCTCAACTGTTTCTCTGTCAGTATACGAAAGCCTCTCATTCCAGAACTACAAGGAGGTTTAATGACCACAGGGGAGTCGGGGTAACCTAGCTGGAGTGCAGCCTCTTCGATTTCAGCTAGACTCTGTGCAAGATGGAATGTGGGATGAGGGAGATGGTGCTGCTTGAACACTTCAAGCAAACGTCCTTTATGGTTCGCGAGTTCTATGGCCTCTCTAGACGCCACAAGGACGGGGGCGTGAAG